>OBEQ011786796.1_pt1 | contig 25841 bp, 18 predicted proteins | sample 1670901 | NCBI WGS metagenome assembly OBEQ01 (sample SAMEA104232315, study PRJEB22302) | groundwater metagenome | biome: forest; feature: aquifer; material: groundwater | place: USA | collected 2011-08-07 | depth 5.4 m | reverse complement strand
GTTATAATCGTCATCGTAAAACACATTTACTTGCACACGATAATTGGTAAAACCTTCACGCAAAGCTTCGGTCGCAGTTTGCGGGCCTCCCGTAGTGTTAGAATCCATACCGTCATAATCATCTACATCATCATAGGTCGCTCGTGTTTCGCCACTATCATCACCCAAATTGGCTGGAGTCGTGCAAGGGTTGTTATTTTCGTTGCATCTGTCGCCACTGCCATCTTGACTGAGCTCATCAAATTTCTTCCCCATAATTTCTTCGATGTAAGCCTGCCCCAGTTCCACAGACCGCACTTTAAACATAGGATCTACACTGTTAGTAAATAATGGAAACATGACAGTCTCCATAAATGCAAAAGAAATGGACATGACAACCATACCCATAATCATTTCAATCAGAGTAAACCCTGCATGAATTGATTTTGATAAATGGCGGAAATTAAATTGCATGCACATATCCATTGGTTTCGACTTTAAATTGAATCGTCGTATCACCGACCACAGAGACAGTAGCCGTCAGCAAATTACTATTGGTACAACTGGTTACCGAATTTCCCAATGAATCAAAATAAATATATTGGGTATTCGGTGATGTCGTTAATCCATTAGTGACTGTGACCGGATAATCTTCACCAAAATATTGATATCCCGACCCTGAGTTTCTCTGCGGCCCAAATTGACGTAGTGAACCAGCTGTAACAATGGCAAAACGATAACAGCGTAATCGTGCGCCAGTGTTATCCTCCGCCGTATCCATCATCGATTGCTGCTGCGCATATTTTGCAGCCGTTATCATCTCAGCGCGAAAGCTGCGCTCGGCAATAGTGCCCGAGCCTGAGTAATAAGAGGAGGCGAATGCAGCAAGTATGGAAATCACCACCGTTACTGCCACCAGCTCTATCAGCGTGAAGCCAGATTGATGATTCAAGCTATTTCCTTTTCTTTTTCATAATAAAAAAGGGGCCGTGAATGGCCCCTAATCTGGTCTTTTAGAATTCTTAAACTTTTTGCTGATTAGCAGCCCGTTACTGTCGACGTAATTGCAGGTCTTGCAGTTGCTGTCGCGGCGACATAATTGACTCGACAGTTTGTCTGTATTTGCACACGGCCAGCTGTTGTAGTATCAAATGTCACAGATGAATTATCCAAGGTAATTAGGCCAATAATTTCTGCTACATCAGGATAACCGAAAGTGGTTTTTACGTTACCTCCAGTACCCGTACCTGTTACACCCTTTACAGTAACTTCAGCGAGGCCTGCACCTAAAGATTCTTCGCCTTCAGAAAGCGATTTAGCGTAAATCATAACGCTCGCGCCTCGCATGGCTGATTGAACGCCTTGCAATACCCCTACTCGGGCTTCGCGAGAGACATCCACAAAGCGTGGTAATGCCGTAGCTGCGAGAATTCCCAGCACTACGATCACCGCCACCAATTCCACCAATGTAAAACCAGATTGTTGACTACGCATTTTAATTTACCTCTTAAATTAGCCTTTAATTAACTTTTAAATAACTCGTTTCAAATCCTTTATTCGTATCTGTGTTAAACAATATAATTGAAGGAATGCTCTATTCCTATGCCTTTTTTAGCGATATGAACAATCAATCTTATTTGTGAATTTCATATGTGATCTAAAGTTACATACCTATAATTTTAGACATAGAATTCAAATTTATCCAAATACGCTGTTATAAAATTCGGATAAAAAAATCCTACTTATGCATTGAAAGCATATCCCACATCGGGAGAAATATACCGAGCGCGAGAACTGCCACCATTCCAGCCATTATTACAATGAGTATTGGTTCGATGCGATCGCTTAGACTCTTTAAATCAAAATCCACTTCTCGTTCATAAAACTCCGCCATCTCTTTAAGCAGCACATCGACCTTACCTGACTCTTCACCGACTGAGATCATTTGCAATATTAAAGGTGTAAACATATTGCTTACCGTGTGGGTCTGCAGCAGTGTTTCGCCACGTTGAATACCTTCGCGGATTTTTAGAATTTTTTGTCCTAAATAGGGGTTGTCGACTGCCTGCGCACAAAGATCCAGAGATTGCATCAATGGCGCGCCTGACGACATCATCAATGACAACGCCCGCGCATAACGCGCCATGGTCGAGCGATTGACAATATCCCCAACAATGGGCATGCGCAGTTTCGCCTTACCCCAAACCACTCTGCCTTCATCAGTCTTCATATAAGTTCGAAGCGAATAAAAACCAAGAATGCCCAATATCACCATCGCCGACCAATAATGGACAAAAAAATTGGAAACACCTAACAACACACGAGTTGCCCAGGGCAGCTGCGCGCCAAATCCCTGGAACATACCGGCGATGGCAGGAATCACTTTGATGTTGATGATGAACATGGCGATAACCATGGCAATCATGACGAAGGTAGGGTAACGCGTCGCTGTTTTTATGCGCTTGCTGGTATCATCGTCTCTCTCTAAATAGGTGCTCAATTGGTGAAACGCCATGTCCAACTGACCGCTGTTCTCCCCGACATGGATCATGTTGACAAAAAGCTGGTTAAATATGTTGGGATGTCGCTTGAGTGCCGCGGTTAGATCCATGCCGGTTTCAAGACTGTTAGCAACATCAGTAATTGCCTGCTTGAGCGTGACATGTTTTATCGAACTGGCCAGACTTCGCATACCTTTGGTGATCGGTACGCCGGCTTTTGAGAGACTGTACATCTGACGGCAAAATAAAATGAGATCTTGCAAACTTACTCGAGGCGCTAAAAATTCATCGAGCTTGCTAAGCCTTGACGGTTGTACAGAACGATTTTCGAATTCGGTCTGCTCTTCAACCGTGATCGGTGTAACGCCACTGTTATAAAGATGTTTTGCGACATCTTCTGCAGAGCCGCCTTCAAGTTTGCCGAAAACCAATTCTCCCTGGCTATTTCGGCCTTTATAAACATAACTCGCCATAGATAGATACTGCTTCAATCACTCATTGCTGAAACTCTTATTACTTCATCCATTGTTGTGGTTCCCATTTTTGCGTAATGGAAAGCCTCATCAGTCAACGTCCGATACCCTGGAACACTACAAGCAGCTATGGAGAACTCTGAAACGTCGTTAGCACGCAACGCATCTGCCATCGGTTCATTTATCTCTATATATTCGTAGATACCAATACGCCCTTTATAACCCGTATTATTGCAAGTCGAACAACCCACCCCTTTTCTAAACGGATAATTTAGCTCTTGATCCTTGCCGAGATAGGCTCTGAGCCACTCAAGCTCATGTACATTCGGTTGATGCTCACGACCACAGGAATGGCAAATACGCCGCACCAGGCGTTGCGCAACCACCGCATTCAACGCCGTTGCCACGATATATCCATCAACGCCAATATCAACTAATCGGAGAGCAGAAGAAATCGCATCGTTGGTGTGGAGTGTTGATAGTACCAAGTGTCCCGTCATCGCTGCCTTGAGGGCAATCTCGGCCGACTGTTTATCGCGAATTTCTCCTACCAATAAAACATCGGGGTCTTGCCGCAACGCAGACCGCAATACCTTTGCGAAATCCAGACCTATTTTTTCGTGTACTTGCACCTGACTGACTCGAGGTAAGCTGTATTCCACTGGGTCTTCACAGGTGATAATTTTTCTTTCGGGGGTATTCAATTCATCAAGCGCGCCATAAAGCGTAGTCGTTTTGCCGCTACCGGTTGGACCTGTTACCAAGACTAAACCATGTGGACGGCGAATCATTTTGCGAAAGCGTTTGAGCATTTCCTCCGGCATGCCGCTATCATTCAACGATTTAATGCCGTCACTGTGATCCAGCAAACGCATCACCAACGACTCACCATGCTGCACCGGCATTGTCGATAAGCGAACATCTAAAGACCGCTTATTCACTTTTATATTAAATCGTCCATCCTGCGGAATACGTTTTTCAGAGATATCCAAACCAGACATCAGCTTAAGCCTCACCACTAATGCTGACATGATCTTGGTTTCATCCATTACCTGTTCGTGCAACACGCCATCTATGCGTTGGCGAATGCGCACGACTTTGGCGTCCGGCTCAATGTGAATATCGGATGCTTTCACCTGCATGGCGTCTTCAAATATTTTATTTAACAGCCGCATTACCGGTGAGTCATTTTCATCTGACGCATCTTCCAATCTAAGCGTGTCAGAAGAAAAAGCTTCGTTCTCGGTAATCTCCCCGTGTAGCTCTTGCGCGATGCTATAGATTTCACTGGTTCGACGATACGCGGAATCAAGTTTATCAAGCAGTGAGGATTCACGAATTACTGCGATATTAAAGGATTGACGGAGTACTCTTGAAACCTCGTCGTAAGCAAAAATATCCGTGGGGTCGGCCATGCCAACAAGCAATCCATTGAGATCTCGGCGCAGCACCATGACCCGAAATCGTCGCGCCATAGTTTCAGGAATTAAACTTATTAAATTCGAGTCAACCTCTAAGCCTTCAATTTCAATAAAGGGAATGCCCAATTGTTCTGACAGCAGATCCAGGAGCTGCTTTTCTTGGACAAAACCCAAATCAATTAACATGCGACCAAGCTTGCGCCCAGTGCTCTTCTGCTGTTTGAGCGCTTCCATCAGCTGATTTTCTGAAATAATTTTATTCTGCACCAGCAAATCACCAATGCGGACTTTTTTCATATGGGGAGAATTAGAGTTGTCAGCCATTTTTGCTACTTCTTTTTACCTTGAGTTAGCATTTTAATTTAGTGCGTTAATTTATTGACTCGATAAAAATTTAACACGACGGGTTATGTACTCATCTATTTCATTGCCGTAGGAATAATGTTGCGCGTTGCTGAACGCAAGTAAAGCAACTTTGGAGTCGCTCATCCCATCAGCTGAAACCGCTAAACCCAGCCATATGGAGGGATTATCGCTGATGACTTTTACCAGTCGCTTATACAAAGTGACCGCCTTTTCAAACTTGCCGGTCTTTTGGTATAACCCCGCCAGATACACGTAATATTGTTCATTGCCGGCTAAAAGAACCTGCTTGCTTTCCATTAATAGAATAGCTGTCTCATAGTCGCCTCTGGCCACCGCAATGCGGGCTTTAATATAGGCGTACAGCAGATGGTCCTGCATATTTAAATCTTCTAGAATATCCTCTAGCTTCTCTTCAAGACCTTGTTTAATCATCACATCAGCAAGTAGCGTCAGTGATTTATCTGCTTCAGTATGAGTTGATACAAATGCCCGGAGTGATTCCATCGCATCGGTGTAACGGCCAGTACGCACGAGGGCTAACGCATCCTCATATTGCTGTGTGTCTTTCTGCTTACTATTCAGGATAGTGTGACTAATATTATTGGCCTTGGCAGGGCCTTTTGGCGGGGAAACTTGCTCTGCTATAACATTTTCTTTCAGCGCTTCTTTTTGCCCAGCCATAAGCAGATCATAATCAGTCACTGGATCTACAGATGTTCTATTTTCTGTGGTGTTTGGCGCTGGAGCTGAGTCGAGTTGCTTTGCTGCTTCCTTATCTGAAGAACCGCTTGAAGAGCCGTCTGATGAACCTTTTGAAAAACTATCCCCAACTTTACTATTTTGTACTGGACCTGAAACATCACCCACCAGTTCAACAATAAAATCCTCACCATCATCATAATGAACGGAATAATTCTGAATGCTTGCTGCCTGATGAATCGTTAATTCCACGGTAAGGTTGTTATTGGAGGAATGAATATCGATACTGTGTAATAAGCCATTACTATCCACCAACCTCTTCAGCGGCTCAACTAAAATAGTGTTCGGCAAATCAATATTTAAAAGCCCCGCACTCTTGCGCACAGACATATTCACTGATCGAGAAAGAGGAAATGTAAGGCGTATTCCGCCTTCAATTTCCTCTTTCTCGATCCGCATCAATTTTACCGGGCTTTGTTCAGCCGGTGTTTGCTTAAGTGCTGCTGAGGATACTTGCTGTTGCGCTGCATGTTCAACATGCGGTTTAATCTGAGAGAGAGAATTGTTGGATTGCAAATTGGTTGCTTGGGGAGTGCTGCTTTCCTTTACCTTACTCTCTGGCTCTGGAGCTGTTGCCTCGCTCGCTGCATCTTCTTCGAAATCAGCAGGATTAAAAAATTGATTTTCATCTGCATCCGACTTAACTATGGTGTTGCCGTCTTTATCGATACCGTTTTTATCCGCACTACTATTATCCGCACTATTTTTATCCGCACTATTTCTATCAGAGAAATACGGCATTTTTTCAATCAATGTATAGCCGAACACCGCGACCACTACCAGCATTAAACCGACAATCACCAATTGGCGCACAGATGCTTTTGATCCTGGCACTACGTAAACTAATTTCTTTTTGGGAAAACCATTCTCATCCAAGACTTCGCGGTCGAAGCCCGCTTTATCCTGATTTTGATTGCGTTCATCGATATCCCGAAGAACTTTATTAATGATGCTCATTACAGCACCTGCCAATAAAGTTTAAGTCCAACCAAACTCAATGCAGACAATCCCGCAACAATAGGCCATCGAAAGCGTTTCAGGAATACAAATCTACGTCCTAACACGTAATTCTCACTGCTGTCCATGATGGCCTTCAGCATGGTGCCGGCATTAACGCTTCTCTCACCTTCGCCATAAGCAATCAATAAACATTTGTGACATAAAATGTTTATCAAGCGTGGCACTCCACCTGTTGCGTAATACAATAATTTAAGTGCGCCGAGCGAAAAGGGGTTTCGCTTATCATATCCGGCATGTTCTAAACGGAAATAGATATAACGGGCAATTTCCTGCTTTTTGATAGGTTCCATGTAATATGAAAACACTATGCGTTGGCGCAACTGGCGCAATTCTTTGCGCGCAAGTATAGTATCCAACTCGGGTTGCCCCACCAGTACAATGGTCAGCAATTTCTGTTTTTCAGTTTCAAAATTACTGATAAGTCGCAGCGCTTCTAAGGTTTCGCGCGGCATTGCCTGCGCCTCATCGATGACAACCACCAAGCGTTTTCCATCATTGGCGAGATCAACTAGTTTCTGGTGAATCATAGACGTTAGCATCTTATCATTCACTTGAGTGTCGTACTCAATGCTCAGCTCATCGGCCAGCATGGTCTTGAGCTCGGCGGGAGCAAGATAAGGATTAGGTATATAGGCTGTTACATAGCGATCGCTAAGCGAGTTAAGTAACTTGCGGCAAAGCACGGTTTTTCCCGTACCTATTTCACCGACGATCTTTACAAACCCTTCGCCATTCGCCAGACAAACTTCCAAAAAATCCATGGCATCTTGATTGGCTTTTTTGTGAAAGTAATAGTGTGTATCTGGCGTAAGGGAAAATGGAAACTCATTGAGTTCAAAATGATTGACATACATAGCAAATCCCTCGCACTGATTCTCTATCAGCGTACCACTAGTGCTAAATTCCCAATTCTTTAAATACTTCTTTCGATTTTTGTACTGACTGATACCAAGCTTTGTCATTAGCCAAACGCGGCTGTAGCAATATCACTAGTTCAGTTTTCTTGCTGGAATTCATTTCAGAATCAAATAAATGCCCCAAAATGGGAATGTCGCTCAATAGCGGGCGTATCCCCTTATATTCCGCCACGCGTTCTTGCATCAAACCGCCGAGCACAATTACCTGCCCATTACGGGCTTTCACAATACTGTCTGATTCACGAATATCTCTTACCGCCAGGGGTAAAGAAAATTGTTTGTCGCCCAGCGTGAGCTCTTTGTTCTGATCACTGACATTACTGATGACTGGATGAACATGAATAATAATTTCACCATCTTCGGCAATCTGCGGTGTTACATCCAGAGCGATGCCGCTGAAAAAAGATGACAGCTCCACATCAGGTGTGCTGGTCACTGTGGCACTGGCGTTGGTACTCTCCTGGCCGCTGGAAAAACCGGTGACAAAAAATTGATCCGATCCGACACGAATAATTGCTTTCTGGTTATTCACAGTGGAAATTCGCGGACTGGAAAGGACCTTTACATTACCTTGGGATTTCAACAGATTTAATAACGAGGTAATGTCATCAACTCCCACCACGGACGTAAAAACCTCTCCTGGTCCGTCAATACCATCGGCAAATGTTTCAGTGGTGCCAGTTGAAGCAGAGACATTCTTGTAGGTTTTGATATGCCCGCCGATGGAGGTCCAGTTAATGCCGGTCTGATAGCCGTCACTTAATTCCACCTCGAGTATTTTCGCTTCCAGGATAACCTGACGCTTGACGCTCAGCTCCGATTTTTCGAGATAATCACGTATCGCACTCAATTCTTTGGGTAAGGCTCGCACCACCACCAAACCCGCTTGAGGGGTTACCACCACAAGTTTTTCGCCGCCCCCGCCACCAATAATCGCGAGAATTGTACGGCGCAGACCAAACCAAAAATCGGTTTCTACCGTTGTCTGAATCCTGGAACCTGGTCCAGCCGTACTAATCTGTGACCCCGATGTTTCACTGCTATTATTGCCAGGCTGATCACTGTCGTTGAGACCATTTAATAAACCTGTCGCCAATCCAGTGCTCGATTCGCTCGATCCACCACTATTCCCCGATGAGGAACTGCTACCATTCTGATTGTCCTTAGTGTTGATTTCGCCTATGAGGACACTGGTGTCAGACATCCCAACGCGCCGCACATTAAGGTAATTGATCTGAAATATCTCAGTGCGCATCTGATGCGGATAAATCGTGTAGATACCGTCTTCGAATTTATATTCGTAGCCATAGAGATCGCGCGTCACTTGCAGCACTTCAGCAATGGTGACATCTTTAAGTTCTAAGGTAATGTCTCCAGTCACTTCCGGATGTATGACAATATTTCTATTGCTGCCATCTACCAAACCAAGAAAAAAATCGCGCGCTGCAATATTGGTGACCGAAATATCAAATTTTTCCTCGCGTTTTACAACGACCTGTTCTTTATCATCAGCCAGCGATGGCAGCAATAAATCGGAAAGATTGTCGGGTAACTTCGGCTTGGCACCTGATTCATGCTCGACAGTCGCAACGGTATCGTCCATGGATTTACCGACACCAGATTCATACTTGGTGCTCTGACAACTTACAAGCAATAGCACAACACAAAACAATCCGCTGCTGATTGCCAATCTTTTGCATTGATCTCGCAAGAGTTGTTTATCGCTTAACAATATCAATTTTTGCCCTTTCCAATTTAAGCTCTTTAATTTCACTGCCAATAACAACGGTAACCGAATTTTTGCCAATATCTCGCACTATGCCGCCATCAAACTCATCGCCTTCACTAACTTTTTGGCCATTGATAACAGCATACTTTTTTGCTCGACCGAAAAATATCGACGACAAATTGTAAGACTCGCCGCCAACCTGCTTATTCAATGTTTGCTGCCCATAGTTAGCCGGTTTTGTTGGATCGACCAGTGCATCGGCTGACAAAACCTCAACAGCAATTAATAAGCAGCCGGCAATCACAAGACGCCCGACAAATTTGCTACATTGGCGACGTTGCTCAAGCATCTACATCAATTCCAACCGCACTCAGGGTGTAAACTTCCACTGAAACTCTCGCCATTGGATAACTCAACACCTCATAGGAAAAATTTTCCCAGTAGAGCTGCCATTCCAGTGCTTCTATTTTTTGGAGATATTCCAGTGTTTTAAAAAACTCTCCTTCGAGAGTGACTACAACACCATGTTTATAGAGTGTTCCGCTTGGCTCGCTAGCATTGAGATCATCGCGCGCGACACTTGCTGCGCTGTCATCGGGAGTTTTAGTTTCTACCACTGTGGTGCTTTGTAGCGGCTGCACTGGACTCATCTTGAGTGATACCAGGGATAAGGTGGTATTTTTTGCCAGTAGGTCTTCCAACACCATTGGCAGAGCTTCTGGAGGAATTAAAGACTTCGACAAACGACTGATATTTTGTGAAATATCGTTCATTTTGTCTTCGAGAATCTTCTTTTCTTGTTTTGCCGCTTTATCTGGGTCGACCGATAATTCGGCCAATAGAATATCTTGTGAGGTCTGTTGTTCACTAATATTGTTTTGAATCGCCGTTATTTCTGCCGCAATACTTTTTCGTTCATCAACCACACTGGAGAACAACAAGAAGTTCCACAAGCCAACAACCACCGCAGTCACTGCACCGAACAGGATGACTCGCTCACGCACCGTTAATCCGTCAATCTGCAGAATAATGCCAGCAATTTTTTCATTCATTGCTAACTACCTCAGCACCGGACGAAAATCGAAGAAATCCCTCCTTCGACGCCGTGTGATTAACAAGCTTCAGTAACCCAAAATCTGCTTGGGTAAACGCTGGGTCGTGCTTCAATCGATTGACATAATTCGGTACCAGTGATGCTTGGGTCGTTCCGCCGTCCAATTTGATTTCATTGCCACCCGCAATGAATTCAAATTTTGTTAGCCAAAGTCCTTCGATATGTTGTGTCGCCAATGCTTTCATTGCGTTAGAAAAACCATCCACATTCGCGCCTTGCTGGTTACCCATTTTTCCCACCAATGTCTGACGCGCTTCGAGCTGATGTTTGAGTGCTTCTACATCGCGATAGACGTCGAGATTTTTTCGGGATTTTTTCTGCTGTTCTAACTCCAGCACCTGCTCACCAATTTCGATCTCTTGATTTTTCATCGTCTCGAGAGAATGGCGCATTGTTTTCAATTGAATAGTTGAAAATATGGTAATTGCGGCCAATGCAAGCGTGATTACGCCACAAGATTGCGCGATGGTTTTGGCAGAAAACTGTATTTCCGTAGTACGGAAATGCGGTAGATATAAGTTAACTTCTTGCTGGAAGCTCATACCACAAACCCTCCGTCGCGCAGCGCAGCGCCTATAGCGGCCACACCAAAGGGTAGATTCCACACATTCACTTCATTGTGAATCTCCAATGCTTTTTCAAAATCAATTTCTTCAACATGACTGAAGAAATTTTGTTGCAAGACATCCGGTATCGGTCTTCCGGTTGGGCTTTCGCCAGCGATTAATAGATTTTGTGGCGGGACTTGGCCTAAATGCCGTTCAAAGTAATCGAGAGATCGCTGCAATTCGATGATAAACTCATCCGACTTGTAAAGGGCCTCAACTGCATTTTCATAGGGTGCCAGATTAAAATGGCGCGAGAAGTACATCGCCGACTGCCGTTCCACAATGATAAAACCACTGGTGCCTCGAAGGCGTACCACAGCGACGCCTTTCGCTTCTTCTTCATAAAGCTGAGCAAGGTTTTTTAGCGACAGTTCCAGAATATCGATCCAGTCCAACGCCAGTCCAGATTCTTCTACAATCTGAATCAACGATCTGACGTCTGCTTCTTTGGCAGCTACCACATACTTGGTTCTCGCACCGGCGCGCAGGGCGTCATCCGGTAGATCAAATACATCAATGACCGCGTCATCAATGTGAAAATCGATATAGTCTTTAATAAGCCATTTCAACGCGGCTTTAAGTTCGCTGGGTTCAACTTTTGGGGCTTCAACTTGCTGCAGGCTGTAACTAACACTGGGTAAAATCGTGTTGCAATGCTGGCCATGCAAGTCGTATTTATTGACGAGGGCTTTGAGGGTAGCTTGGCGTGCTTCGACTGTTGGCTCACACTCAACATAATCACAACAGGTCAAGTGTATTCGATGATGGTGATCGCGTTTTATATGGGCGACAGCAATGCCGTTAGCGTGTAACTCTACACCAACGACTCCTACTTTGCGTTTCCCTCTCTTCCAGAGCTTAAACAGAGTGACGTCCTCGTTATCAACTACTCCTGCCTTCCTGCGGGATCATCTGCGAATAAAAAGCTCCATACAGCGTAAAGCCTTTTATAGCTATCCATCATTCAGGTTAGGTCATCCACCTCAATATGCCAGTTATTAAGAGAAGGCGATAAAGAGTGATCGGGTTTTATGAGGAAAGTGTTACAATTCGAGGTGATTTATTAAGGCGACTTATAAGCGAATACATCTCTGTATTCGGCAAGTTTTTTTGAGCACCCATTCTCTAATGGGTAATTTTCTCCGGTAATCCTGGTTATGTTTAATATCGTTCTGTTTGAGCCTGAAATTCCACCAAACACCGGTAACATAATTCGTTTGGCCGCCAACACCGGCAGCCATTTACATCTGATCGAACCCTTGGGTTTTGAATTGGATGACAAAAAATTACGGCGCGCTGGATTGGATTATCGCGAGTTTAGCACAGTGACAGTGCATAAAAATTGGCTCGCTTTTATTGCTGCTCACGACAGCCAAAGAATTTACGCGGTGAGCACCAAGGGAAAAACCTTCTACACCGAAGCCAACTTTAAACCCGGTGACTATTTATTATTTGGCCCTGAGTCTCGCGGTTTGCCCGCAGATATACTTGGGCAATTTTCTGCTGATCGGATTTTGCGTATTCCGATGCAAGCGGCAAGCAGAAGTTTGAATCTGTCAAACGCTGCGGCCGCAATCGTCTATGAAGCCTGGCGCCAGAATGACTTCGAGGGTGCGGTTTAGAGTCATCATTATTGCCCTCTGGGTACAACACCAACCTACAAAGAGCCAGACTCCAGCGCCGCAAGCTTTTTACTGAGCTGTTGCGGCGAGCGTGTATTTCTTGCCATTAAATAATAGGCCGCCGGAATGATAAATAAGGTAAACAGCGTTGAGCAGATCACACCGGAAAAAATAACCACACCAATCACCATACGACTTTCTGCCCCAGGCCCAGAGGCCAACAGCAACGGCACCGCGCCCATGATGGTGGTGAAGGATGTCATTACAATGGGACGCAGGCGTTTAGTGGCGGCTTGCACGATTGCGTCGCTGAATTCCATGCCGGCATCGCGCATTTGATTGGCAAATTCAACAATCAAGATACCATTTTTTGCCGCCAGACCAATCAGCATTATGATGCCTATTTGGCTGTAGACGTTAAGCGTAACACCAGCCACATGGATGCCGATAAGGGCGCCCAACAAGGCCAGCGGCGCTGTGATTAACACCACAAGGGGATGAATAAAACTTTCAAACTGTGCCGCCAATACCAGATAAGCGATCAATATCGCGATAAAAAATACGAAAATTACCGAACTCGTGGAGTTCATAAAAATCAGCGATATACCCTTGTAATCGGTATGCGCACTTTCAGGCAGCTCTTCTTTAACAACCTGATTGAGATAGTCCAGCGCTTCACCCAAAGAATAGTCGTCTGCCAGATTAGCGGTAAGAGTCAGCGCCCGCATGCGGTTGTAACGATTTAACGTAGTGGCGCCGGCATGTTCTTCAACATTAACGAGGTTGGAAAGCGGAATGAGTTTGTACGTGCGGTCAGATCGCACATAGATATTTTCCAGGTCGTAGCGAGTGGTGAATTCTTTGGTATCGCCTTCGATAAGCACATCATATTCTTCACCACGATCAATAAAGGTGGTGGCCTCTCGCGAGCCCAACATGGTCTCCAGAGTGCGGCCGATATTACTTACAGATACACCCATATCGGCAGCTCTGACGCGATCAATATGAATATTCAGTTGCGGCAATGTTTCCGTATAATCAAATCTTACGCCCATAATTTTAGGGTTGTCTTTGAGTCGCAAAGCGATGGTATCGCGCCAGCCGGCCAACTCTTCGTAAGAGTCCCCGCCAATCACAAATTCAACGGGACTATTGCTGCCTTGCACCAGCGCCTTGCGCATCCACGGATAGACCTGGACATCTGCAATGTCACCCAGTGACATCATAGTTTCCCGCATGATCTGCCACGCATCATTGTCACGCTCTTCCCAGGGTTGCAAAATCACAATGCCGGCCCCGGTGTTATGCGTAGTCTGACCAAAACCGGGAATACCCATCATCAGGGCTTTGATATCCTCACCGCCGATCTTAGGCAAAACATGTTGTTCAATTTCTTCCATGCTTTTACGGGTGCTCTCAAAGGTAGCGCCTTCGGGCCCGGTAACGAACAACAAAAACGCCCCGCGATCTTCGCCAGGATCAAATTCTTTTGGTGTTATCTTTAAAAACAGCACGATCACAATGAGCGAGAGCAACAGCACTACAACAAAAAGCAGGGATACCGGTAAACTTTTTCTCACCGTCTCTCGATAATAGCCCTCAACGATACCAAATGTGCGATCGATAAAGCCTTGCATAATCCCGACCTGGCCTTCTTTTGAATTGCGCAACAGTTTGGAACAAAGCATTGGCGTGAGTGATAAGGCCACAACACCGGAAACCAATACCGCAGCAGACAGGGTGAGGGCAAACTCAGTAAATAATTTGCCCGTGGTGCCTTCAATAAAAACAATGGGAATAAACACCGCCAGCAAAATCAAGGTTGTGGCTATGACGGCAAATCCCACCTCGCGGGTGCCACGATAGGCCGCAAGCAGGGGCGGCTCACCACGCTCAACACGACTGTAGATATTCTCCAGCACTACAATAGAATCATCGACTACTAAACCAATACCCAACATCAGCGCTAGTAGCGTGAGCAGATTAATGGAGAAACCTGCAGCATCAACAAATATAAAGGCTGCGATCAACGAGACTGGCACAGACAGCGCAGGAATAAGCGTGGCCCGCCAACTACCGACAAACAAATAGATCACGGCGATAACCAGCAGCATGGTAATCACCAAGGTTTTTAGCACCTCTTTGACAGCACCATCGACAAATACCGTGGTGTCATACATGGTTTCCAACAACATCCCATCAGGTAGAGATTGATTGATCTGCGCAAAAACTTTATTGGTATCTTTAACAACTTGTAACGAATTTGCCTTGGCTTGTTTAACAATGCCTATTCCTACGAGGTTCTTGCCATTACCTCGAAACATGCTTTCGTCATCCTTGGCCGCCAATTGGACCTCGGCGATCTCGCCGAGATTGACCAGATGGCTATCCTTGCCCATTTTTAAAACCAGGCCACGAAAATCTTGTTCGGTACGATAATTTCTTGCTAAGCGAAGGGTAAACTCGCGATCGTTGGAGCGGATATTACCGGCGGGAATCTCCACATTTTCAGCTCGCAGGGCATCTTCCACATCATTGGCGGTAATTTCTCGCGCTGCCATGGCCCGTCGATTGAGCGATATTTTCATCACATATTTACGCTCTCCGCTCACTAGGACCCGCGCGACACCATCGACGTTTTTGAATCTATCAATCAAATAACGGTTGGCATAGTCTGACAATTCGAGACTATTCATTTTGGGAGAACTCAAGGTGTACCAGACAATGACAGTGGCATTAGCATCCGACTTGGTGATTTCTGGCGCTTTGGCTTCTTCAGGCAACTTGTCTAATACGCGTGAAACCGCTTCACGCACATCATTCGCAGCAGCATCAATATCGCGCTGTAAATTGAATTCAATTGATATTTTGGAAATGCCATCATTACTACTGGCAGTGATGGAATCCAGGCCATCAATTCCACTGAGCTGATCTTCTAACGGTAAGGTTAATTTGTTTTCTACAACTTCTGCTGAAGCACCTGGGTAGTGGGTTTCAATCGAAACCACGGGTGGATCTATATCCGGGTAGCCGCGCAGAGGCAAATTTTTCAGTGCTATGATACCGAAGGTAATCAACAGCAGATTAATTACCGTCGCGAATACTGGGCGTTTTACCGATAAATCAGATAACAGCATACGGGTCTCCTACTTGATTGCGGCGGTATGGGTGTCGATAGTTCCTACGATAGTTCTTTCGTTAGCTCCTAGCGCGGGTTTTAACACAATTTTTTCCGCAACTTTTTTGTCATTCGGCAACACTTTTACCGGGAAACCAGGTTTTAACTTAAACGCGCCTTCAACCACAATCTCATCACCCATTGCCAGGCCATCAACAATCTCCACTAGCCCAGGGCGACGCCGCCCTATAGTCACCTCTTGTTTAACAGCTTTGTTATCGGCTGAAACCCGATAAACAAACTGTTTGTCATTGGTTGGAACAAGTGCTTCCTCGGGGACTACCAGCGCATTGGCTTTGCTTTTCACCAGATTGATCGACAATAACATGCCGGGTTTGAGCAAATTTTCTGGATTGGCTATGTTAACGCGCACAGTGGCGGCGCGCGTCACGGCGTCCACCCGCGTCTGCAGATGGTCGAAAACACCCACGAACATTTTATCTGGATAAGCTGGCGTGTTGGCCACAAACTCCATCTCTGGGGTAATCAAAGAAATATATGTTTCCGGTATGGTGAAATCTACTTTGACTTTGCGCGTATCATCAAGACTATTGATCGTCTGCGATTTACCAATCAATGCGCCGGGGCTGGCCAACCAAGTGCCCAGTCTACCGTCGAAAGGTGCGCGAATCTCCAAGACATCCATTCGCGCTCTGGCTTCATTCACTTGGGCTTGTCCCGCGCTAACTAAGGCTTTTTGCTCCTCCACTTTGGTTTCGGATACCGCGTTTTTTTGGCGCAACGTTTTGTAATGATCTAACAGGCGCTGATTTTCTCGCAGCAATATCTCTGCTTTCTCCATTTGTGCTAGCTCTACTTTATTGTCCAGTGATATTAGCAGATCACCTTTTTTGACGATTGCATTATCATAAAAATGAATTTTTTCGATCAATGCCGTATTTTGTGTTGAGATAAATACGGCCAATTGCGCCCGCGCAGTCCCTACTGCTTCATAAGATTCCGTAATTATCTCCTGCCCGACCGGTGCCAAGCGCACGGTCATGGCAAAACTTGCTTGGCTGGGTTTAGTTTGTTCTGCAAAATACAGGTCGTGAATCAGATAACCGAGAAGTCCAAACAGAGCAACGATGGTGGAGACAATAGGAATTTGATAGCGCATGATTTTGACTCTTTGGGTGATTTTCGTAACTGCCTTTTGTTAACTGATTTTTCGTTTCCAACTTTTCGTAACTGACAACGCTTCAATTCGGCTATCTTGTAGTGGGTTATACCTTGAGAAGTCTATCTAAATAGTCGCGAATAATTGTTCGCAAATTATACCGGCGAATTTTCCTGTGTACACCAACTCATGCTAGGGAATTATCCCACTAGGCAAACCGTTGAGGTATCTATACACAAAAGGGGAAATTTAAACTGAAAACAAAGATGACAAATTCGAAAATGAGCAGAAATCAACACATGCAAAACATGACACCCTTGGCAAAAAAACTCGTCGCATTCGATGTTTTTTTTGATAGCATTACCGCCATCTCAGTATTCACACAGCAGCTTTTTATGTCATGCAAATAGGTCTTTTCTACGGCTCTTCTACTTGCTATTCAGAGATGGCTGCAGAAAAGATCCAAGCGCAGATTGATGCGCATTTCCGACAAAGCAGCGTAGATATTTTCAATATCAAAGATGAGCCGCTCGTTGGTATCCAAAGTTATCAGCACATAATCTTGGGGATTCCGACCTGGGACTTCGGCCAGATCCAAGAAGACTGGGAAACCGCATGGGAAGAGCTTGACCTAATCGATTTCAGCAATAAACAAGTTGCGTTGTACGGTTTAGGTGATCAGGTGGGGTATCCGGAATGGTTTCTCGATGCAATGGGTTATTTGCATGACCAAGTAAAAGCAAAGGGCGCGACCATCGTCGGACATTGGCCAATTACAGGCTACGAATTTGAAGACTCAAAAGCACTGACAGAAGACAACAAGTATTTTGTCGGCCTGGCGCTCGATGAAGACAATCAATTCGAGCTATCCGATGAAAGAATTAAACGCTGGTGCGACCTTGTTTGTGAGCAGTTCAGGGAATGAGCTTTAAATTTTAAAGCCGTTTTGAAAAGACTCTGTAGCAATTTTGAAATAGCACTCAAGCGGCAGGTTACAGAGAATTAACTTATAACTATATTTTTGTTGACCGTCCAGTCATCGATAAGCAAGTTATAATCGTTCACAGTTTAGGCATACCACTTTATAATTGAGCGCTAACTAACTGTGCTGTTGTCGGACACCAGATGTGCAAATAAAGCACACAAAAGAACAACAAATTGAGCAACACATAAAGCACTAAATAGTTCAACAAAAGCGACACAAACATAACTATAAACACAAACGAACACACCATTGGGGCTGTATAAGTATGTTTCGGACAGGGCTGTCACAAGGAATTTTACACGCGTTACTAGTACTCACATTTTGTATGCCGGTTTTTGCGGAGTCGAACACGGCAAATACATCCTCAACAACAAGTATCAGCACCAACACCAAAAGTACATCAAAGCCAAAAAACCTGGCCTCAAAAATTCGCATCAATGCGCTGCGCGACGAGTTCACTTTTGTGCAAGAACAACTTGAGCTGGCAAAAACAGATGCCGTGATTGCCAACAACAAAGCACTCTTCGCCAAAAAAAGCTTAAACAAGGTGTCCAACGTGTCCGACACGAACGCTGACAAGAGCTTTACAGAAAAAGAAATTAAAAAAGCGACCTTGCAATTGCATCTCGCCGATAGAGCAGCCAAAACAATAAACACCCGAATTAATCGCTTAGAAAAAAGATTCACTGAAATATACCAAGAGCTGCGCGCTGAAGTAGAAAACCTGGTGCTGAATCGCAACGAAAAACTACTTAATTCCGAGACTAATTCTGACGCCATTGCCACTAAAACTCCTGAGCAACAACGCGACGAGTACGCAGCCTTGGCGGCGGAAGCCAAACAGCGAATTGCCGCCCGCAAAAATCTTGAAGCCGAACTAGCACGACTCACGCTGGAGTGGAATCAATCCGGTCAACTAGACGTAGCTCTCGCTGAAAAAATCCAAGCGGTTAAACGTCATTTAACGCCGCTCACTAACACCTACAGCCCGTTGCTGCAGACAGTGAATAAAACCATGCTGGACGACACTTATTCGTTCACGCAGAGATAAGATGATAGAAGCCATCTCACACGTCCGCGACCTTGTCTCAAAACATGGAGATTGCTTCGATCTGTTTTATATAAGATTGGATATCTAGCATAGTCTGCAAAAATTCAGGCATATTATTTTTTTTTAATTTATTCTCCGCCTCTGCTGCAAGTTGACTTAATTGCATGTGGCCATAACCGCCAGCCGCGCCCTTGAACTGATGTAAGCAGCTACGCACATTAGCCCAGTTCTGCAGTTCAATTTGTTGCTGGCAATGACTTAATTCCAGAGATAAATTTGCTTCAAACTGTAAAAGCAATGGTGCAATCTCTTCATCTGCAATAAGCAGGTCTCTGTCGCTGAAATCCCAAATCGCTTTTTGCATTGCGCCTGCTTGCGGGAGGGCAACTGATTTTTCTATTGCCGTTGACAACTGCTGCCGCGAAGATGAATCGAATGATTCTTCGGTGTAGTAATCAGATTTGAGGTATATGGTAAGCACAGCGTACAATTTACTTCTGCTAATGGGCTTACTAATAAATCCGTTAAAGCCAATATTTTCATAGATCGCATTTTTCATCGCACTGGCACTAAAAGCAATGATCGGTGTTTTACTGCGAACCGCTTTTATTTGTTGCGTGGCGGATACCCCATCTAACACTGGCATCTGTATGTCCATTAAAACCAAATCGTAGTAGTCAACGGGATTGCCTAAAACGGCGTCCACCGCTTCAGCGCCATTATGCACATGCTGCAATTGCGCGCCGGTTGCCTCTACCATCAGTTTCACCAAACGGTGATTATCTTCATTATCCTCGGCATACAACACTCGACCTGACAGTGATGGTATAGCGGCACTTTCCAATCGATTGTCGCCCGGTCGATTGCTGACGCTAGGCTGCATAATATGTGCGTGCCCCTCTATTACCTCATAGGGAAACACCACTTTGAAACGAGTCCCGACTCTCATGCTACTCTCCACCGCAATCGTACCGCCCATTAATTCGGTAAGAGATTTCGCTATAAACAGGCCAACACCGGTTACACTAAAGCGGCGGGTATCACTGCCATCGAGTTGGGAAAAAGGTTCAAAGAGTCTCGCTAGTTGTTCCGCCGACATACCTATACCGGAGTCAGCGATGAAAAACTCCAGCCGTTTGAGTGCCTGATTAGCGTTGACTTTCACACTGACTTTGCCGCGATCGGTAAACTTAAGTGCGTTGGTAATAATCTGATGCAAAATCTGCTGCGCATGGTCTAAATCAATCTGCAATTCTGTGGGTAAATCATCGCTGATATCAATTTCATAATGGATACCTTTTTGGGTTGCGATTAAACGGTATTTGGTCCGTAGTGGCAGCAGTAGATCATCCGTCGCGACAATTTGCGGGGTGATATTCACTTTATGGTTATCAATTAAAGATAGGTTGAGGATGTCGTCAATCACATATAATAGCTGCTTACCCGAGCGTAGTACTGTGTGAATCTGTTCCTTGCCTGCATTGGTAATCAGCTGTTTCTCTATTAAGTTTTCAGTAAAGCCGATGATTGAAGTCAGCGGTGTACGCAGCTCATGCGAAACACTCGCTAAAAACTCGTTCTTGGCTTTGGTTGCTATTTCCATCGCCGCATGAGCTTTTTTCTCATTGTCCAACGCTAAATTCTGCGCCGTAAGTTGCGCCTGTATTGCACGATTTGTTCGATCAGCTAAAGCTAACGACAACAACAGAGCTTCAGCCAGATAACCGCCGTGCAACAACCATAGGGTAAAATGATTCAATGGCAAGACACCCTGTATCACCAACATAAATGCGGTACCCCCACTAATGGCGCAGAGCTCTGCCACCAAGAGATAAATTGCCGAAGATTGACGGTGAAAAACGGCGTTGACAATGGAGAACAATGTTACGGGTAAAACCACCGCAGAAATAATCTGCACTGTGACGCTAGAATAATAAATCGATGAACTAAACACGTTAGCAACCGCAGCGACAATCGCAATCACAGCCAGAGCTCGAAAAATTTTTCGCAGCGTCGGAAATAATAGCAGTCGGCCTAACGCCTCCTGCACGAAACCCAGATAAAATACCGCTAGTAATATTCCCACAACATTGACGAGATGCGCATTCATCGTTGCCGACTGCGGCCAAACGAAACGCATCATAGTGCCATCAATCAACATGCAGACAAACATAGCGGTGGAAAGAAATAATAAATAGCAGCCATAGACAGCCTCGCGGATGCTCACAAACAGGCAAGCGTTATAGAGCAATAATGCCGACATCACCGCATAAAAACTTACCATCAAGCCGAGAGAAAAAAGATATTCAGTATCAAACTGTTCTTCACTGAGCAATTGAAAAGGTAACAATAGTGGGAAACCAGCCTCTGCCTGATATACGGAACCAATGATAGTGTAGACACCTTTTGCCTTAGGCAGATCAAACGCATATTGAAAGCTGGGTTTATCACGCTGGAAAAAAGGTCGCAGGAAACCGGTCTGAACCAAACGCACCCGACCCAAATCATCAGGCAGCCAAAGGTCCAATTCATATAACGCACATGCCTGGACTGGAATAAAGAGCACCGGGTTTTGCGTGGAAAAATCTTGTTGAAAATTAAGTGTGATGCGAAACCAATAGCGACTATTAAGATTCTTGCCGCTAAAGACTTGTGTCGTGGGTAGCTGCCAATTGAACTCCGCAGGGGAGGAAGACAAGATTTTATAAGTTAAGGATTTGTTGGGATCTTCCAAGACCTCAATTAAAGGGCTTAATTCAATCGGCGCATCAAGCTGTGTAATAGCGATAACATTTGCTGTTTTGGCTGATGCCATGAGTGGCAGCAGTGAAAATAGGATAATAAAATAACGGATAAATTGCGGCACCGATAATTAACCCTAGCTTCTATTAACCCTAGCTTCTATTAATCGAAGTTTCACAAATCTATTAGTCCCACAAATAACTCACACCTAAGCTATAGGTTTTGTAATACGCGGTTGAATCCAATGCGGTGAACGTATAGCGAGTAAAATCCAAATTGGCAGATATTTTTTTATTAAATTGATAGCCGACACCCACACCCCAGTAATTGCTGCGCCCAGTTTCCTCATCCTCGAATTGCTCATCGGGTATGGTTACCAGCGTTAAGGTCCCATCCACTAAACCAACACCTGAATCAGCAAACAAAGTTTCGGTTCGATTTTGCCAGTAGTGCATGCCGATCCTTGCTGCAATACTGATGGAGTGGCTCAACTCTTCTCTCGCGCCAAGACCAAAACCAATGCTCTGTAACTCTACACTGTGCTCAGAATACGATGTTGGTGTGAGAGCGACACCATTGACAGTAACTGTTTCAGAGTAGTTAGTGATGTTACCTTCACTGCTGCCATAGTCTGCGTAAAATAACTCAAGCCCTAGATTAAACGTCGGCATAGAGGTAATGAGGTATCCCATCAGTAAACGATAATAGTTATTGCTGTCAAAATCACTAAGATCCATGGTTGCGACGGATTCGCCTAAAGAGATATCGGGGTCAGCGGTACCGTAAGAGAGATCGAAATAAAAATCCTTGCGGAATTCATTTTTTAAAATACCCGGCCCTTCTTCAGCAGTCACGACTAATGAAAATAACAGCGGGATCAAACACAGTGAAATCTGATTGCTATATTTCTTTATCCATATTTTCATTGCTGAATAAATTCCTGTCGTACCATTGGGTTATTCATTAAAGAGCATCATCGCATGCGCTAGATGTTCCATAGGGGCTTGTTACACCTGGTGGCGTTATGTCTTCGTCTGACGTGTCCTCTGCTGCAATGGGTAGCGGGATAACTTCTGAAGCTGTTGATGAGGCGCCTGCCGATGAAACAACCCTTGCTGATAACTCTAATGTAGCCCAGTTTGCTTTGTTTTTAGGATAAGAAATTGTCAACGTCGTCCTTCCTTCTGAGTTTGTCAATGCGGGGGTATTAATTGTTGCGACCCCTCCAGGTGTTAACACACCATCGCCATTGGTATCCGTTTCATACTCATCAAGCCTACCGTTACGGTCGATATCTTCGCTGGAACAGGGAGGAGTAGTGCTCTCAACAGTGTCCCAAAATGAGAAAACAGAAATTATTGTTATACCATCAGACTGCAATGTTTGTTCATAGACTCGCGAACGAACGCCCTTGTTGTACTCGTACGGCAAAGCCAAAACTTCCACCTGCACACCCTCAACAGCCAGGCCATCCAATGTATTCACGAATATTTCGTAGTCTTTCGAATAGGTTGTTTCATCGGATCTTAAACTGTTACCTGTTCCAAAACTTACAGTGAGTTGTTTTTCCGTAACAGTGAGGTTTGTTATTCCCGATTCAGTTGGGTCTTTAACAGCTGTGGCAGTAATCACAACGCCATCAATGGGCGTTGCTCCTCCTGCTGTATAGGTTGTCTGCGCCACCCCATTGGAGTCCGTTGTCGCCAAACCAGGCGCGAGAGTCCCGCCACCGGCATCGACGACAGAAAAATTGACCAGCTGCTTAGAAACTGGATTGTTGCTTACATCCTTCAAGGTCGCACGAATTGTACTTGTCTCCCCAGATGAGAGAATGGAAGGAGTAGCTGAAACGCTAACAGTTTCCGGATCATCGGAGGTAAATGTCACCGAAAGATTTGTGCTAGTGTTACCATCATCTGAAAGTGCGTTGATAGTCGCACTACCAGCTGTTGTTGAAATAACATTTGTATCTACTGTTCCACCAACACCGGTCACGACCTCAATGATAGAAAGACCCGAAGTGACAAAAGTGCCTCGCGTCGTCGCGAATGTAATAGTCTTATTGACCTGTGGGCTACCACTTTCATCAAGCCAACTAAAACGCAATTTAGTCGAGGCATTCACTAGTATATCGGATGTTGTAATTTGATCGGAACTATCAAGTTGCACCAAGCGGAAAACATCTTCTGAAATTGTGATTGCAGCCGTTGCCGAGAAATCACCATTCAACGCAGTAACTGTCACTACTTCATCGCCGGCAATGGAGGCGGTCAGATTTGCTGTCACTTGGCCAGAAGCATTGGTAGACGGAGTACTATTGTCAATTGCGTTGCCCAAACTGCTGGAAATATTAAGAGTTACACCAGATATTGGATTGCTATCGGAATCAAGCAATTTGATAACTAAAGGGATTACATCGTCCACCACGCCCGCAGAAGTTGCAGTTATTGTGAGAGTGGTTCCTACAACACTCACCGATACTTGCTCGGACAACTCATTTACCACCGCAGTGACTACAATTGTTTCGTCGGACGGCCCACTGGGTAATAGCGTCGCTGAAATCGAACCATTACTGTCCGTAGTCGTCCCATTTACTGTAAGTACACCACTGGACGAGGTCAGCAAGACACTAGCATCTTTAATCAGTCTATTGAATTCATCCCGCACTATCGCAGTAATGGTCACGGGGTCTGCACCACTTGAACCCAATGTTGTGTTACTCACCAGCAGTTCTAAGCTAGTTATTTCTGAAATCGTAATTGCAGCCGTTGTAGAAACATTACCATTTAATGCAGTAACCGTTACTATTTCATTGCCTGCAATCGATGCCGTTAAATATACTGTCGCCTGACCTGCTGCATCGGTAAACTGAATAGTTTTATCAATGGTATTGCCCAAACTGCTGGACACGGTAAGTGCTTCACCCGAGAGAGGATCGTTGGCCGAATCAAGTAATTTAATTACAACCGGAATCACATCATCTAGCATACTGGCAGGACTTGCCGAAACGCTTAGCGTGGTTCCAGTAACATTCACCAAAACTTGTTCAGACAGGTCACCAGCAGTGGCAATTACTACTATCGTTTCATTGGCTGGCCCGCTGGGTAATAGTGTGGCTGATACCGAACCATTACTGTCCGTTGTCGTGTTATTCACACTAAGAATACCGCCGGATGACGTCAGCGATACACTGACGCCTGCGATGAGATTATTCGATTCATCCCGTGCTTTTACAGTGATGGACACGGGATTCGCACCACTTGATCCCAAGATTGTGTTACTCGTTAGCAGTTCCAGACTGGCTATTTCTGGCAGCTCTATGCTGGCTATTTCTGAAATTGTAATTGCGGCCGTTGCAGAAACACTGCCATTCAAGGCAGTAACTGTTACTATTTCATTGCCTGCAATCAATGCCGTTAAAGTCACTGTTGCCTGGCCAGCAGCATCGGTAAACAAAGTACTTTTATCAATGGCATTGCCTAAGCTGCTGGATACAGTGAGAGCCTGACTCGAAATAGGATCGTTGGCCGAATCAAGTAATTTAATTACAACCGGGATCACGTCATTTTGCATACCTTTGGTAGTTGCCGATATGCCCAGAGTAGTTCCAGCAACATTCACCTCAACCTGTTCAGACAGCTCACCTACAGTTGCACTAACCACTATCATTTCATTGGATGGCCCGCTGGGCAATAGTTTGGCTGATACCGAACCATTACTGTCCGTTGTCGTGCTTTCCACACTAAGCAGCCCACCCGATGCCATCAGGGATACACTCACTCCTTCGATTAATCTATTGGAGCCATCACGCACTCTAACAGTAATTGTCACTGGAGCTGCGCCACTGGAATCCAAGGTCGTATTACTCGCCAGCAATTCAAGTCTGGCAATGACATCGATTGATAATCTGAACTCTCTGCTAACAGTGCCAGATGTTGCACTAAACACAATAGTGCGACTTGAATAATCAGTGGTAGAAAATCTTGCTGTGAGCCGACCTAGGCTATCCGCTGTCCCACTGATAGTGCCTGTAGTGGAGTCTTCGCCTATTGTATCAGTTGCGGTATCTGCATCGGTTGCTTCGTCACTGCTCGCTTCGTCACTCGTGTCGTCCTCGCTCGTGTCAACAACTGCTGTCGAGGTCAAGCTACCCTCATCAGCGGTGAAGGCGATTGCAGCGTCAGGCACAACGATATTGCGTTCATCCAACGCTGTAACAGTAAAAGTTACTGTCTGGTTCAAGGAAGTTATTGAAG
>OBEQ010417774.1_pt1 | contig 25842 bp, 17 predicted proteins | sample 1670901 | NCBI WGS metagenome assembly OBEQ01 (sample SAMEA104232315, study PRJEB22302) | groundwater metagenome | biome: forest; feature: aquifer; material: groundwater | place: USA | collected 2011-08-07 | depth 5.4 m | reverse complement strand
TTTTCGTAATGTCCCTCATCCTTACAAGAAAACGGTTCTAAGTAAACTAAATCCTCTTCAAAAATTAGTCTATGCAGGATTAAAATTACTTGTTATTCCGATTATGGTAGTAACAGGATTGCTCTATATGTTTTATCGCTATCCTCAACGGTACGAAGTCATCAGTCTGAATGTTGGAAGCTTAGAAGTGATAGCCTTCCTACACACCATCGGGGCATTTTTACTTGTTTCATTCTTTATTGCCCACCTCTATCTGATAACGACAGGGCAAACAGTAACATCAAATCTTAAAGCGATGATAACAGGTTATGAAGAATTACCGATACAGCCTATCAAAAAGAATCCAACGATTGAGGTATTAGAATCTCTATTACAGGAAGAAGAAACTGTATGAACACAAAATATATGAATCCGTATCTTGCCGGGTTTTTCCTCGGCTTAGTATTATTGACAACAATTTTTGTAACAGGGCGCGGGCTTGGTGCTAGCGGTGCAATTAAAAGCATTGTAGTCGCTACGGTGGATAGTGTAGCTCCGGTTCATGCAGAACAATCACCGTTTTATAGTACGTACGTTGGCGTGGGAAAGGATAACCCGTTAAAATCATGGTTGGTGTTTGAAATTATTGGAGTCGTGATTGGTGGATTTATCTCAGGGCTTGTTTCTGACCGGCTCAAACTTGTTACAGAAGCGGGAAATAGAATTACGCCAAAAGTTCGATGGCTCTTTGCAGGTATCGGTGGCGCGCTCTTTGGCATTGGCGCACAATTTGCGCGTGGATGTACAAGTGGCGCAGCTTTAAGTGGAATGGCGGTGCTTTCAACCGCCGGCTTCGTCACAATGATGGCAATTTTCGGAACAGGGTATGCCGCCGCATTCTTTGTTCGTAAACTCTGGATTCAAGCAAAGTAAAGGAGAATGTATGGGACCGTTTGTACCTGATCTTATTTCAGACCAACTTAATTTAATTGTAGCGTTGTTTCTTGGAATTGCCTTTGGCTTTGTTTTAGAACAAGCAGGGTTTTCTTCCTCGCGCAAGCTTGCCGGAGTATTTTATGGATACGATTTTGCCGTTTTACGCGTCTTCTTTACTGCGGCGGTAACAGCCATGAGTGGAATATTACTTCTCGGCTACTTTGGTTTTCTGGATACTGAAGCCATATTTGTTAATCCTATGTGGCTCTACCCTGCAATTTTAGGCGGCGTCATCATGGGATTAGGATTTATTCTCGGTGGATACTGCCCCGGAACCAGTATTTGTGCGGCGGCAATAGGGAAAATAGATGCAATGTTTTTTATCGGTGGCGGATTGCTGGGAGTATTGCTCTTTGGTGAGTTGTATCCTCTCTATAAATATTTTTATGATTCAACATCACTCGGCTCAATCAAAGTGTTCGATTCTCTTGGTATGTCTCAGGGGTTATTTGCCTTTGCATTAATCGCAGTTGCAGTCATCGCCTTTACTGTTACAACACAATTAGAAAAACGTGTTAATAAAACATCCGCCCCCTCGCTTTCATTCAACTCAAGTAAACATATTATGGCAGGGATTGCTGTTCTCACACTGGGGATTATTTTTATTCTTCTTCCCGATCGCAAAACACATCTTATCAACAAAGTATCGGATGCATCATACAATCAAACACACACCGCAAAGGCAATGGATGCAGACGAACTCGCCTATCACATTCTCGACAATGAACCAAACATACAAATTATCGATATCCGCCCCGTACAAGAATTTTCAAAAATCGCATTGCCCGGCTCTAACAACATCGCCCTACGCGACTTCTTCGGAAAAGATTGGATTACTTCATTCTCTAAGAGACACGTTAAAAAAGTTATTATCGCCGATAATGAAACCGATGAACACACCGGCTATTTTTTATTACAAGAATTAGGATACGAAAATATTGCAGTCTTAAAAGGTGGGTTCGATCTCTTTGATAAAACCATATTACATCCTACGCCTTTTATGCCAACAGGAACACGCTGGGATGCCGATGTATTACAATTCCGGGAACAAGCGCGCGTAACGCTTCTCAAAATGATTGCAGATAATAAAAATGCTCCCGTGAAAGAGAAAAAGAAAGATAAAAAAATTCAGGGTGGATGCTAAAGAAACAATGAACCCGTCACTCTGAGCGGAGGCGAAGAGTCTCTTCCACCTTCTCCGGATGATGTATTAGCATCGGCAAGCACTGGGGGCAAATATGCAAGTCATTATTCTTAAATTGAAGAACAACCAATGGAACTTCCATCTCGGAGCGGTTACAATTAAAACATGTCTTCGTTGTCATATATTTTTTCTAATTAAAAAATTGAATGGATAAATCACTATTTGGCAGTTAATAAAACAGATATGCCGCCAATGATAATAAACAGGGGCCACATTACGCCCCAATTAAAATTAAAAACAAAAATTATCATTACTGTAGAAACGCTTAGCAATCCGATTAAAGAACCGCTCATATCTGGTGAATACTTTTTCCCATTTCGTTCCCACCTTTTCCATACATCTGAACCCAATTGACCGATTGGAATAAGGAAAAACAGTGTCCACCACCGATGACCGAAATCAATAACATCAAAATTCATGAGTAGGAATACGATTCCTATCAGAATAATTACTACGCCACTAACAAATGAATTTTTCATCTCACACCTTAAATAGTCTTTTTAGCAGTATAACGTTAATTTGTATGGCAATGTTACGTTTCCTGTATTAGGTTTACTTAATATATGCCTTTATTCTATTAAATAATAGCTCTTTTTAGAGACGTATCGAATTGAATTTGACGCGAAAAATTAGCAAATTCTTATACTAAGTTCCTACTTCTTTTTTAATGCTTTTGAGAGGTAAGACTTTTTATCATGACAATTACTCGAAACCGATTTATTATTGAATTATGAAATCAACTATTCTTGTATTACTAACCCTTCTTCTATCACTGCAACTCATCGCACAAACAAGTGCTGATAGTGTCACTGTCGCCTTTCGTTGCTACTACTCATCGGGAACAACCGTCACCGTACCGGGAGAATTTAATGGATGGAGTTCCTCCGCCTCTCCGATGACATATAATTCTTCTCTCCAATGTTGGACTCGCTCCTTTGTATTTAAAACACATGCAAGCGGAAGAACATTAGCCGACTCAGTCTATCAATATAAATTTTATCAGGGGGGCACATGGACTTCCGATCCCCTCAATCAGGATGTGAATACTGCCGATAACAATAACTCAATCCTCCGAATGAGCAAACTGTTTTGGTTCGATTATAATCAGTTCCTTTCAGGAACTAATATTACTCGTATGACAGTCAGCCTTGTTCACGCGAATAGCGATAATATTTCCTCTGTCATGTTATCCTACGGCATAAATGCAAATGCTACTCTTACAACGGTAGATGTTACCTCAGGCTTTGATGCTTCAAAAAGAATCTGGGATTGGACACTCGGTACTTCAATTCCTAAGGCTAATTATATCCGGTTGGTTGCTATTAACAATCATGGAGATTCTACAGTGTACTCACGTGGTGGTTATATTTGGTATTATCGTACAATGCCTGCGTATGTGCTAAATGGCGTTACCTTACCAAGTGTTGCTTCTAACGATTCAACATCGTTCAGGTTACGTGTATCAAATAAAGATTATGTCCTCCTCAGAATCGCCCCTACCGGTCAACCCGTTGCAACAGCAACACCCATTCCCCTCAATCACGATAATGGTAACGATAATTGGTGGATAAATGTAAAACTTGCCGCCGGTACATATGAGTATGTGTATGAAATCGAAAACAATAAACAAATCATGGATCCTTGGGGCAGATATATTGGTACCAACGGTACAAAGTTTACGGTTGGTGCTGAAGGATTAACTGCAGATAATTACCCATGGCATAGCACAAGTTATCAACGCCCGCCTTTAAATAAACTTGTTATCTATGAAATGAATCCCATGGAGTTTGCAGGTGGATATTATAACATTGCGGCTAATCAAGTCAATTGGCTCCAGCTTAGAAGTCTGTTACCATATCTTGATTCATTGGGAGTCAACGCAATTGAATTAATGCCGGTTACCGATTTTTCTAGCATCGGTTACTCAGGATTCTCATGGGGATACGACATTAATAGTTACTTCGCTCTGGAACCAACCTTCGGCACCCCGGCAAGTTTCAAACAATTTGTTGATTCAGCCCATTCTCGTGGTATTTCCATTATCATGGATATGGTGTTCAATCATCTCAACGAAACAAGCACACTCTGGCAAATGCAACCGGATGAAAGCCTTAACCCATATTTTAAATTGTGTACGGATTTAAAATATAACGAAGACAACTTGTGCTTTTTTAGAGATTTAGACCATTGGACACCGGAAACACAGGAACTCATCTATTCTTCTTTAAAAATGTGGATTGATCAATACCACATTGATGGCTTCAGATATGATTATACACAAGGCATTGGCTGGAACCAGTCGGATACAACGTATGGTGTTCTTGGTTGGGCGAATAAGATTGCCCGTGACTACAATAATACTGTCTATCAAATAGCAGAACATCTCCCTGAAAGCCCCGCGCTCATCTATTATAGTGGAATGACCGGAAGTTGGCACGGAAATTTCAGAGAAAAACTTTTTAATGAAGCCGCATCACAAAACACATCGTTAGTTGACTACGAAAATCTTATTCTTGGCTTAGGTTCAATTGGAACAAATGATTACCCCGGTACGCCAAGTAATTATGCAGACAGAACAGAACCGGTAAATGATTGTTCCAACCACGATGAGCAATCTCTCTTCTACGAAATGATTCATTATCAACACATTGATACGGCAACAGCTTTAAAACGCGATCGCTTATATTCTACATTTATGTTTACTTCATTAGGTATTCCCATGTTGTGGGAAGGCATCGAATTCGGCGCACCGAGAGGATACGATGGAAACAAATTGGATTATCGCCCTGTTGAATGGAATTATTACAAAACAGCGAATGGAAAAACCCAATTTCAATATTATCACACACTGGTAATGCAACGCAAATATAATCCTGCATTATATCAAGGTAATCTGGTAACCCAATACCGATATGAATCGGACAGAGTGTTGGTGTGGGGGTTTAATGATCCTGTTACAGGGGCTCAAGTTGAGGTCATTGCCAACCTGAGTGGTTCTTCCAGAACAGAAACAAATGTTCCATGGCTCTCAGCCGGGGTATGGTACGATGTTTTTGATCAAAGCATTTTCAATGCGCCGGGTACATCTTTACCGAGTTTCACAATACCCGCATACACAGCGCGTGTTTTCACCAATCGCAGTAATAGCGATCTTGGAATGCCTTCTCCCGCTTCCATCTCCGGTACAAAGTATCAAGACATGAATGGTGATAGTTCAATTGTGGGCGATATTGGGTTAAACGGATGGGTAATCAAACTATACAAAAACTGTAATCTTGTTGCCCGTAAGGTAACAGATAGCAATGGCAACTATAAATTTGATAGCCTCACCGCCGGCACCTATACTGTTGAAGAGAGCTTAAAATCCGGTTGGGTACAAACCTTCCCGAGAATTGGCTCAGCAAATGTTATTACAACTTCCTGTGGAGCTAACTCAGGAACACGTTCATATTCAATAGCAGTAACCTTAAATACAAATATTACAGCAATAGATTTTGCAAATACACAATATGGTAGAATCTGTGGTGTCCAATTCCGTGATGATAATGGCAACGGACAAAAAGATTCGGGTGAACCGGGTCTTAATAATTGGACAATTCAACTTTCAGGTCCCGTTACTACTTCAACTATTACTGATACATCAGGGAACTATTGTTTCTCAGGAATACCTCCCGGAACATATTCATTAAGTGAAGTTCAACAACCTGACTGGATTTGCACAACTCCCAATTATCCGTCTATCGTACTCACAAGTGGTGAACAGAACGATATAATGAACTTTGGAAATTACTTGTATGGAAATTTCAGCGGCATTGTATTTAACGATTTTAATGGAGATGGCACACAACAACTTACTGACTCTGCTTTGTTAGGATGGCATATTTATCTTGAAAAGATTGGTCAACCATCACCGCTTGATTCAGTCGTTACCGGAAGCGATGGATTATTTACGTTTGATTCATTAACGTATGGTAAGTATATCCTCTATCAGGAAAACCGTTCGGGATGGACTCAATCAACCCCTACATTCGATACAATCATTGCAGTCAGTGGAACAATATTGGATACTATGAATTTCGGCAACGTGTACGCCTCCCTTACCGATATACCTATGATTGATAAATGGAACATGGTTTCACTGCCGCTTCATGTAAGCAATTCTGCCAAATCCATACTCTATCCAACATCTGTTTCATCTGCTTTCAAATATATTGGATCGTATATCCCTAAGGATACAATTGAAAACAGAATTGGATATTGGTTGAAATTCACAACAGCTCAAACGGTGAGAATAGCAGGAAACCTTATCACCAGCGATACAATCCCTGTTACAACCAACTGGAACATGATCGGCTCCATTTCCTATCCTATTCCTGTATCATCAATTACAGGTATTCCATCAGGAATAGTAACTTCACCATTTTACACCTTTAATCATGGCTATAACCCATCCGATACTATTCTTCCGGGAAGAGCATATTGGGTGAAATCCAATCAAGCTGGAGTATTGATATTGTCATCTACCGGACTTTTAAGATCACAAAACCGTATTAGCATTCTATCAACATCGGAACTACCACCGCCACCGCCAACAGACGAAAATGTTATCACCGATATTCCAACGGAATTTTCACTTGGGCAAAATTATCCTAATCCGTTTAATCCCGTAACAATAATTTCGTATGCATTACCGGCAAATAATTTCGTCACCTTGAACATTTACAACCTTCTCGGTCAACAAGTTGCCACACTTGTACATGAGATTCAGGGTGCCGGTTGGCATGAAGTTTCATTTGATGCATCATCTCTCCCAAGCGGTATCTATATGTACAGGATTCAAGCCGGAGAATATAGTGAACTGAAAAAACTTGTCGTGATGAAATAATGCCATCTTATAAGTAAACGAAAAAAGGTTCTCCTGTTTTTGAGAACCTTTTTCATTTTAAACCGGGACATCCTTTGTGTTTCCCATATTGCAACATGTAGAAAAAGACATAAAAAGCGCGCGTTTTTACAAGAAATGTACCTGTTTGGAGCAGGTGCTTTTTTAATGCCGTATCATGGAATGTGGTCCATGACACCCCAGCGATAAGTAGTATTTAGACCCTTACCAAGCCACGAAACGCTCTGGCGGCATAGTAAGATTGTGCACCGTTGTGATACACGAAGACTGTGTCGTAGCGGCGATCACAAAAAAGGGCGCCGCCTAGTTTTCTAATCTCAGAAGGTGTTTTCACCCAGCTCGATGTTTTCGTATCGAAAGCTCCAAGTTTCTGTAGCTCTCGATATTGTTCTTCCGTTAATAGTTCAATGCCCATGGTAGTAGCCATATCGATAGTGGTATTTTTCGGTCTATGTTCTTTCCTTGACTCCAGTCCTTCGCGGTCGTAACAAACACTTCTGCGACCATTAGGACTTTCTTCTGAACAATCATAAAAAATGTATTCGCCCGTCTTTTTATCATACCCTACAACATCGGGTTCACCACCGGTTCTTTCCATTTCATTGAGCGACCACAATTTTCCGGTATTAGTTTCCAACTTTGATTGTACGTTAGCCCATTCAACACCTTTATGGCGGCTCATGTTTTTCTCAAAACGGGTTTTTAATGTGTTGAGTAGCTCTTCACGTTGTTTTGGTGATAATTCTTTTTTATTGCTATTAATATTTTTCATACTTTTTATTATCCATGTTGAATAGGTATGTCAGAAAATACCGCTCCTGATACTGCAAAAAAAAACCGGCATAACCCCAATCTAATTACTGTACTATTTGTTTTAGGTACTTTTCAAGTTTTTCTACATTTTGCTTCAAGCCTTCATCGGCTTTATACACTTTAACTACTGTTTCAAACAATTCAGCGGTTTCAAACTGCCCCGTCCAATCCATTAAAGTTTCCTTTTCTTTAGACTCAAAAACAATTATGGCAATGTAATTGGGGTTGAAATGCTGAAACACAATTTTTTTAAACGGCACAATTTCAATGAACACGCTTTTATTGGGATACTCTTTTCCGTCAGGACTGTGCATAGTTAAACGCCATTCACCACCTGCCATTACATCCATTGTATGAATTGTGTTGGTAAATCCGCTTGGTCCCCACCAAATTGCAATATGTTCAGGATTTGTCCATACTTCCCAAACCAATTCAACAGGTGCATGTAGCATTTTTGTAATACGTAGCTCTCTGTTTGCTATGTCGTGATTTGTTTTTTCCGTTTTTAGATTATTTGATTGGGCATTATTCATTTATTTTCTCGTCTTTGGGGCGTTCATGACGTATTTCCTTCAATATATCTCATTCTCGTATAAAATAAAAGCCTTTTCTTATTGTAACCTTTCCTTAAGGCATCTCGTAACAAACATAGTCAGGTTGTTGCAGAAAACTCATTTCTCTAAGGTTTCAGTATGAAAAAGAAAATCATCATCATTACATTTATAGTAGTGGCATTGGCGGTTGTCGGTGTCTTTGTTTTTGGCAATTCAAAGGATAAATCGGAAGGCGAATTGCAAAATGTAAAAGTCATTCGCGGTAACATCATTGATAAAGCTCTTGCAGTCGGGACAATTGAACCCGAAAACGAAATCTCCATCAAATCGAAAGTCTCAGGAGTTGTTAAGAAAATTTATGCAGATGCCGGAACGTATGTAAAAGCTGGAGAGCCGTTATTAGAAGTAAAACCTGATCCTACCCCATTAGAACTTGCCGATTCGAAGCGACAGGTACAACTCGCAGAAGTTGAAGTTGCTAATTTGAAAAAAGAGCAAGTCCGCCAGGAATCAATGATGAAGAAGGAATTGGTTTCTACCAAAGACTATGATGCCTTCCAGCGTCAATATGACGAGGCGCAACTCCGGCTTACAATAGCGAAAGAACATCTTGAACTGTTCGAAAGCGGGAAAATTAAAATCGGCAACATGGAAATTGAGTCTATCATCAAAGCGCCGATTGATGGTTTTGTATTAAACAAAGCAGTCGAAGTTGGTGACCCGGTAACGCCATTGACATCGTATCAGGAGGGAACCGTACTTATGAAAATGGCAAACATGCAACGGCTTTTATTTAAGGGAACCGTTGATGAAATTGATGTAGGTAAATTAAAAGAAGGAATGAAAACCGAAATTAAAGTCGGCGCCTTACCGAACGATACGGTCTTTGGTGTCCTTATGAAAATTTCCTTGAAAGCCGAGAAAAAAGAAAATGCAACAGTCTTTCCAATCGAGATTCTTGTTCCTTTAGGAAAAAATACAACACTTCGCGCAGGGTATTCCGCGAATGCCAATATCATTATCCAGAAAAAAGAAAATGTGCTGATGATTCCCGAACGAACAGTCACATTTCGTAATGATTCCGCCTTTGTAAAAATAGCGCTGGGGCTTGATAAAGAAAAAGAATTGGCTATAAAAACAGGCTTAAGTGATGCAATCAATATTGAAGTCCTCTCCGGCTTAAAAGAAGGAGATTCTGTGAAAGAAAAACCCGTTAAGAAGATTGAATAATTCAATGTCAAACCATTAATTGCCACGAGCTTTAGCTCGTGGATAAAAAACAAAACTTTTTGGCTTTAGCCACTAATCGCGTACTATCTGTAAAGCTAAAAAGGTCACGTTAATTTAAATCCAGTTCTAATACATGCATCAACTTCGAACCACAATATCAGAATTCATAAGCGACCTGAAAGCGCAAAAGTTGCGAACCTTCCTTACGGTGTTCGGCATCGTGTGGGGAACGGTTGCAATTATTGTTCTACTTGCGTTCGGTATGGGATTTAAAAAGCAACTTGCTATTGATATGCACGGTGTCGGCGAAAGCATTGCCATCATGTTCCCCGGTAGAACCACAAAAGCATTTGAAGGATTCGGCATTGGAAGACCAATTAGCCTTACTGAAGATGATGCAAAACTATTAGCTACACAGATTTCGGATATTAAAAATATTAGCCCAGAATATAGCATGGGAGGTTATCCTGTTCGTGTCGGAGAAAATATCAGCAATACGCTCGTATCCGGCGTGTACCCAATTTACAGTGATATGCGAAATGTCATTCCGGAAACAGGCGGAAGATTTGTGAACGATCTCGACATGCAACAACGCAGGCGTGTTGCAATTCTTGGCGATAAACTGAAATCGCTGTTATTTGGCGAAACAAATGCTATCGGAAGATTAGTGTATATCGGTCAGGTACCCTTCACCGTTATCGGTGTGATGCAGAAAAAAACACAAAACTCATCCTATAATCAACGCGATCAAGATCGGGTTTTTATCCCTGCTTCGACCTTTTCGTCCGTCTTCGGTGTCATTAAACTTGCAAATATTATTTATCAGCCAAAAGATCCCAGAAAAGCCGAAGAAGTAATGAATGAAGTACGAACTGTGTTAGGGAAACGTTATAAGTTTGATTCAACCGATAAAGACGCAGTTTGGATATGGGATACTAATGAATGGGATAAGTTTATGTTTTACTTCTTTCTTGCCTTCAATATTTTTATGGGACTTGTTGGAAGTTTTACTCTTGCAGTCGGCGGTATTGGCGTGGCAAACATTATGTATATAGTCGTACAGGAACGTGTAAAGGAAATTGGCATCAAGCGCGCCGTGGGAGCTAAACGCTCCAATATTTTATTTCAATTTTTCATGGAAACATTTTTTATCATTGCATCCGGCTCATCCATAGGTTTTCTTTTTGCGTATGCAATTACAGCCGCAATGCAATATATGCCCATTAAAGAATTTGTGGGAACCCCTGAAATATCTATTGAGGTTGCAGGAGTAACAATGGTTGTGCTTGCCATTATCGGTTTTGCGGCGGGAGTGATGCCTGCGCGGCGTGCGGCAAACCTAAATGTCGTAGAGTGCTTGAGAACATAATTCATGTCAATAGTAACAACATTTGCTTTCGCAGCTTAAATTAACATTGACGTATGATACAGATCAAAAATATTACTAAATCCTATGGTACGGTTGTTGCGTTACATAACGTATCGTTAGAAATTCAAGACAAAGCATTTTTCGGATTGCTTGGTCCGAACGGAGCAGGTAAAACGACGTTAATGAATTTGCTTATCGGGTATCTTCAACCCGATAAAGGCGAGTTACTCATTGATGGTGAACAGCTTACGCGAGATAATCTCAATCTTAGAAAGAAAATTGGCTACGTTCCTCAATCCATTGCCTTGTACGATGATGTTTCAGCGGTGGCGAATCTGGAGATCTTTGGTAGTTTTTTCGATCTCGAAAAAAATGCGTTAAAGGAGCAAATCAACAGTCAACTTAACCTCGTTGGACTATACGAACGGAGAAAAGATGCAGTAAAAACATATTCCGGCGGAATGAAACGCAGACTAAACATTGCCGCAAGCCTATTACACGATCCTGCATATTTGCTCTGTGATGAACCGACTGTCGGTGTTGATCCTCAATCCCGAAACTCAATTTTCGATTTACTAGAGAAACTAAACAGCGAAGGGAAAACAATCATTTACACAACTCACTACATGGAAGAAGCTGAACGATTGTGTGATAAGATTGCTATCATTGATTCCGGGAACATTATTACTGAGGGAACCCTCACTGCTTTACTTGAACAATTGCCGTTTGATGAAACAATAGTTATTACCAAAAACCGTACAACAATCCCGCACGTTGAAACATTCAGAGAACTTGGAACTCTTATCGAACATGATGAACAATATGAATTGGAGCTTCGCCAGAGCGTTCTACTATCAGCATTCTTTCAAAAACTTGAACAACTAAACATCGGATACCAATCGGTTGAACTACGTAAACCTACGCTTGAGGCGTTATTTCTCCATTATACAGGAAGGAAGTTACGCGATTGAAACAGATTTATAGACTTGTTGCAAAAGAATTTAGGCTGTTCTGGAGCGACCGGGTTGCGGTCAGCCTGACATTCCTTGTTCCGGTTATACTCACGATAATTTTCGGAGCGGTATTTGGCGGCATGAGTACAGGACCAAACGGAATTCGTTTGGCTCTTGTCAACCAGAGTTCTTCTCCGCTTGCTAAACAAATTGAATCTGAATTAGACACGATGAAAGCGGTTCGTCTCATCAGATCATACAAAGATGAAACCGGGAAAGAGATTAAATTCGACTCCACGAATGTAAAAGAGTTTGTAAGAAGAGGAAGCGCTTCTGCCGCACTTGTTCTGCCGGCGGATTTATACACTGATACTTCGTTAGGCATCAAAGCAAAATTGTACTATGATCCCAAAAATGACATCGAAATGCAGATGCTTCAGGGAATCGTCCAGCGAACAATGTTCAAGCACATGCCCGATATCTTTACACAAACAATGCAACGTCAATCGGAACGATTGCTTGGCTCTGATTCCGGTAAAGTGTTTAACCGCGGCATCGCAAACCTTGTCGGCAAATATTTCAAGATTGATACAGCATGGATTCTCAACCCTTCTATGGCATCACAGCAGGGACATGTTCCCGATTCGATAAAAAAGAAATCTAACTTCTTCGCCGGTGTAGTACGTATCGAAGAACAGCAACTTGTTGGGAAAGAGATTGTAAGTCCGTGGGCTACGCGTAGCGTGGGCGGGTGGGCTATGATGTTTTTATTATTTTCACTGACTGGGTCTGCTCTTTCTCTCTTTGATGAAAAGAAAACTGGCGTTGTTTTGCGTCTGCTTGCCTCTCCCATTTCCCGCACCCATATTCTCTGGAGCAAATATTTATTCAATATGTCGTTAGGAGTCATACAGCTTATGTTTCTTTTTACCGTAGGCTGGCTTGTATTTAAGATTGACATTTTCTCAAACTTGTTCAATCTTATTCTCGTTGTAATTGCCGCATCAACCGCCTGCACGGCATTCGGGATGCTCCTTGCCGCGTTTTGTAGAACTCCTCAGCAGGCAAACGGCTTGGGAACATTACTCATCCTGACGATGAGTTCCATCGGTGGAGCGTGGTTCCCCACGTCGTTCATGCCGGAATATATCCAGTTTTTCAGCAAATTTACTATTATCTATTGGTCAATTGATGGATTCCTCCAAGTGCTTTGGCGTGGCGTAAGTACAGTTGCTATTTTGCCCAACCTCGGCATTTTATTCGGCATCGCCGCTCTCATCAACATCATAAGTGTAATACAGTTTAAGAAAGGACATGTCTTTTGACAAATAAAAAATAATTATTCAAGGGAACTTCAACTTTCTAACTTTTTTCTCTCTTAACTAATAACCTATAACAAATAACGTTTAACATTTTTTTACTTTTAACTTGAACACACGATGTGGTTAGAACTCCTTAAAGACTTTTTCCAAGACCTGAAAGCACAACGCATGCGAGCATTGCTGACGATTATCTCCATTACATGGGGAACGATTGCCGTTGTACTGTTGCTTTCGTTCGGACAAGGATTAGGGCATCAAATAACTCTCGGACTAATAAACGCCGGAGATAAAATTATGATTATCTATGGAGGTGAAACAAGCAAAGAATTTGAAGGGATGTCAAAAGGGCGCGAAATAAATCTTGTAGAAGAAGACGTGAACATGCTGTGGCAATCTATTCCCGGAATCGCCATGGCAAGCCCCCAATATAGAAGAACAATACAACTTCGTTACAATAAATTTTCAACCAATACCGAATCTGAAGGCGTTAATCCTAATTTTGAAGATATGCGCAGGATGTACCCGATGGCAGGCGGAAGATTTTTAAGCGCAAAGGATGTTGACGAACAACGGCGTGTTATCGTTCTCGGCTCAAAAATTGCTAAAGATGTATTTGGTGATGAGGAACCGATAGGAAAAACTTTGATGTATGATGGAATTCCCTTCACAGTTGTGGGCATTATTCAAAAGAAAATTCAAACAAGCAGTAATAATGGTCCCGATGCAGAACGTGCAATCGTTCCCTATACAACCTTTCGAACGATGTATGGTAACAAGTATCTAAATTCCATCCTCATTCGCCCCGCTGACCCTACGCAACAGAAACGGATCAAGCAATCGCTCTATGATGTACTCGGCAGAAAATATCATTTCGATCCCTCGGATGAACGTGCGCTGGGTATCTGGGATTTTATCGAAGATGAACGCATTAACGAGAAAATATCGTTCGGGATTACGCTCTTTTTATTTGCAGTAGGTATGTTAACGCTGTTAATTGCCGGCGTTGGAGTCGCGAACGTTATGTATGCAATCGTTAAAGAGCGCACAAAAGAAATTGGCGTCCGAATGGCGGTAGGAGCAAAGCGTTCTCACATTATGATGCAGTTTATTGTTCAAGCCTTGCTCGTGGCATTTATTGGCGGAGCAATTGGCTTAACCTTCTCCTATCTCGTTGTTACCGGAGTAAGAATGTTACCGGTAGATGGCGACGGACCAATGCAATTCTTAGGCAGACCTATTCTTTCCCCCGCCGTAATGCTCTTAACAACAGGAATTTTAACAATAATCGGTCTCTGCGCCGGATTCTTCCCCGCCCGCAAAGCCGCCAACGTTGACCCGATTGAATCTTTGAGGTATGAGTAGGGGGTAAGCAAGTAACATTATTTAGTCTAACCAATTTTCAAAGGTAATATCACCTTTAGCGACATTTTTCAAGGCATCCATATTATCCTCTGTGATAAAAATTAGATTGTATGTCATAGCAATTGCACAAAGCCAAAGATCGTTTTCTTGTATAGTTAATTCTTTTGAGGTCGTGGGATCGAACCATTCTTCAACCCTCTTGGCTTTCTTAGCCCTTCTCTTTTTGTCTTTAGGAGCACAATATTCGAAAAGCCTTCCTCGAAGTTCTCCGTAATTCAAGGCAACATTAGAGTCAATATCTAAAGTTTGAAATTCTGTGATGATTATTCTTACACGTTCTTGCTGGATTAAATCTTTAATAGGTGCTATTTTTAGACCATATTCTATCTCACCTTTACTAACTACAGAAAGAAATAATTTAGCATTCTCAGATAGTTTATCTAAATTGTTTCGGAGATTGTTACATTTAAAAGATTTACAATCTCCACGGAGTTCAGAAAAGTATCCGATAATGTTTGTATCGAGCAGATAATCTTGCATTAATCTTCTGTTCCTACTGTTTTCAAATACTGTATTAGTTCAGGCTTAATTGTAGGAATTCGCCCCAGAATATTTTTCGGTGTGCTTTCTCTATACTGTTGAGAGAGATAGATATGTAGCGGTATCCATGAGTTAAAGTCAGGAGGGTAATAACCTTTGAATTCAAAAGGAACTGAACGCTGTTTTCCCCAAAAAACATTCAATAGCTGTTTTTCTAATCTCGGAGGTAATGCATACAATTTTAAAATTTCAGCGTCAATTTGTAATAAAATATTCTTCGCGTCTTTGTGAGAAACATCAACAAACTTGATATAATCTTTAACCAAAGACGAAATAACACTCTCTTGGTATTCAGTAATTTTTGGAACTGGAATCATTTGATATATTCTTTTGGGGATATCTCTTTGTGAACTATACCCATAAACAAATGCCTGAGCTATTGGTGAATTTAATAGAGCCGCAATTGTTTCTACACTAACATTGGATGTCTTAGGCCAAATACCAAAAAATCTACTTGTTGCTATACGCCCTAATGAATCGACGGCCGCGACGAATCGCCAAGCACTACGAGACATTCGTGAGACTGGCACGACTACTTTATCTTTGCTCCAATCTAATTTCCATGCTCCCATTGCTCGTTTTCTATGATATTCCTCTCCCCTTGCTATATATACATTTTTAATAACCGAGAATTGAAGTATCTGATCTTTGGCTAATACAATTGCGGGTTTTGATCCTTCAAACGGATTCTGACGAATAATATTATTTCTATTATTTACAATTTGTTCTGTTTCAAATTCTACCCCTTTTTTAATATCTGCAATATCCGCCAGTGTAGGTAATAAGCTAAAAATATCCCAAATCTCTCTAAGAAATGGAACAACAAGTTGGCTCTCCATCTTTTGAATAAAATATGAAGGTGGTACGTTATCCTCCCAGGTTGCTTGATAATTTCTTTCAAATTCTTTTCTGGTTTGGTCACGTACTTCACGGTATACAGTGGTTATTGCTACGGGGTTTTCAACTCGTTTAGCAACTACTACTGCTGTCTCAGAATCAGCATATTTAAATATTTTATCAGGTAATGTTGTGATAGAAATAATTTCAAAACGGTTAAGAATTTGTTCTCGTTCTTTTCGATAATCTGAACCATCAAGAAAAGATCTGGGCAACACTAAACCAAATAGACTTCCAGGTTTTAACAGTGGCAATGCCCTGCGTAAAAGAAGCGCTGGTTTCGGAACTTTTGGAATTGAATTTTCTTCGGCTTCAAAAGGCGGATTGCCAACAAGTATAGTAACATTCGATATCAGTTTCTCAAGATTATTATTCTTAAAAACATCTTGGCAATTAATTTTCCACCCATTTGATTCAGGAAAATCAGCCAAAGTTAAACACATTCTTGCGACCTCTGTTGCAAGTGGGTCTATATCTGTTCCAATCAAATGATTGTTAAAAAATTCGTGCCTTCTTTTTCCACCCCAATCTTTTGGTAGTAACCCTCTCATTCGTCTCATGGCTGCAATCAAGAATATTCCATGTCCACACATTGTATCACCAATCTTCCAATTCATTCTCGGTATTTCTTCAAATGGAAGCTGTCCAAGAATGTAATCTGCTAGATAAGATGGGGTACTGTGTATTCCAAGTTTTTTCCTTGAGTCGGAAGTCACTAGAGTATTTTCATAAACGTAAGAGAGCGTGTCAACAGATAGGTTTCTGAACGAAAATGAGTTCCCAATCTCTGTTGAAAGTTCCTTTAATAAAGATTGAGAAATAGTTGTTGAATAACTACTAAATTTATCATCATAATACTTCTGAACAGCGTTTAGTGTTTGAAGTGGTTGTGAAAAATTAATCTCAATATCCGATGTAATGCTTCGATCTTTTAACAATTTTGCTGTAAGTAGCCTAAAAATAACATCAAAAATTTTCGCACTTGGGATTTTCACTGAAGTTGATTTATGATAACCTTGTATTATTTCCAGAACACGTTTGATGAGAGAATCAATTTTTTCAGAAGCCTCATGTTCTAAAGCAGGCAATAAACCAATATCAACAAAATCTAACTGCTGTGGACCTGTTTTCAGGTTCCCTAATTTGAACCTAATAAATTCATCGGGATTCCAATCCTTTCGATGTTCTCTAATCAGTTTTGCCAAATTATCTGTAGGAAAAACTCCCTTGAGGACAGGTGTTTTTTCTGCATTGGTCCATCTTTCAGTCTGACCGTTAGTAATAATGAAGAATTGTGAAGCGCCAAATGATCGTAAGCTTTTTGCAACAGATTCAACGTCATTAGCCTTTTCAGAAAAATGAACGCCAAAACATGCAGAACGATAATCTAATGGCTCCTGTCCAAAAACGCCAAGATGTATTCTTCTTACGGATGGGTCAGTCGAAAGAAAATCGGTAAATTCACAATCTCTTTTAATCAGATTACGAGTATACCCGATTTCAGTAAATGCGTCGACAATATGTTGGATGTTATGTTCCAAATTGGGGCTTATTTGTGTAAAAGTTGATGCGAATTGGGTTTCCAGAATTAATAAAAATACTTGTATAGAACAACATATTGGCAGAAATATAACTATTCCTTTGATTTTGACAAAGAATATGAATAAATGGGTAATTATTTATTGTCAATGTATATGCCTTCCAATACAATTTCAATATCCTATATTTTTTTTTGGGCTGTCATTTACCATTTCCATGACAGGATATATATAAAATACTCCATACAAAACAGGTACATTCCTTGCCAAATTGCGCTCCTTTCCTGTCATTTCTTACACAAATACACCCAACCTCCTTTCTCTCTCCAAAACGCTAAAAACAAGCCAATCTGAGTACTTTGCAACTTTGCAATATTGCAAACTTCCTGTGGGTGTTGCAAAGTTGCAAAGTGCATCCCTTCGTGGACAAACTTCCCCCAATTGTATCACTGAAATACATAATCCTATTATTTTTCCCTCCAAACCCTTGACACGTATCCCTTCATTTATTATATTATAACTGATTCAAACATATTGAATCTTATCCAGAACGGCTGAGGGATCAGGCCCTATGACGCCGTAGCAACCAACTTCGTGTAACCTCGCGGAGTGTTAGGTGCTAATGCCTGCCTTTCCAGTGTATCGGAGGGGAACGATGAGCTTAAGGGCACATGCGCTACTCCATTGCCTCTTCTCATCGAAGAGGTTTTTTCGTTTAAATCATCATTAAACTTTAAAGGAGTTCTGTATGCGTCTTCAAACCAAATCAATTCACGCCGGTGTTGATAAAGACACCGCGTACAACAGCGTTATCACGCCCATTTATGCCACCTCAACCTTCCGGTTTGAGGATATCGGCGAAACCAAAGGGTACGATTATTCCCGTACCGCAAATCCCACACGTAAAGCGCTTGAGCAAAATCTCACCGCTCTTGAAGGCGGTATTGCCGCGGCGGCGGTTGCAACGGGAATGGCGGCAATTACACTTGCGTTCCATTTCCTCAAATCAGGCGACCACATCATCTGTACACACGATTGCTACGGTGGTACGGAACGCTTACTCCGCACCTACAACCAGCAATTCGGTATCGAGATAACCTATCTCGATTTGAACAACCTTGAAGCGGTAAAGGATGCATTCAAACCGAATACCAAAGCAATATGGATTGAAACGCCAAGCAACCCTCTTCTCAACATAACCGATATAACGCGTCTTTCGGAAATTGCGCACCAACACAACGCCCTTGCCATTGTTGATAATACATTTCTCTCACCCGTCAACCAACGCCCATTTGAACTGGGCGCCGATATTATTATCCACTCCACAACAAAATATCTCAACGGTCACAGCGATGTTGTGGGAGGAGCGGTCATAGTCAACAGGCAAGATTTGGCAGAGCGGCTTCACTTCTTACAAAACGCGCTCGGTCTTGCATCTTCCCCGTTCGATTGTTGGCTGGTGCTTCGCGGAATTAAAACCTTAGTCCCCCGCATACGCGCGCACGAACAAAACGCAAATGCAGTTGCAAAATTTTTACAAAGCCATTCCGATGTGCGGAAAGTATATTATCCCGGCTTGGAATCGCACCCAAACCACGAACTTGCAAAACGTCAGCAACACGGATTCGGCGGTATGGTTTCATTTGAAGTGGAAGGTGGAATCCGGGAAGTCAATCATGTCCTCCGTTCTACCCGATATTTTTCCTTGGCTGAATCGCTTGGCGGTGTTGAATCGTTAATTTGTCACCCATTAACAATGACCCACGCTTCAATGGCTCCCGAACGACGCGTAAAAGCAGGCATTACAGAACGATTAATTCGTCTCTCTGTCGGTATTGAAGATGTTAATGATCTTCTCGAAGACCTTGCTCATGCACTCAAGTTCTCAACCGTTACGTTTCCAAAAGTAACAACAATAGAAACGGTGGCGGCATAATGGGGAGAGAAATTGAAACACAAAAGTTTGTAAAAACAGAGTTACTCACTCTCTTTACTGAGGATGAACCACTCCTATTAGAGTGCGGTTCATTACTGCCGTGTGTTACCGTAGCGTATGAAACATACGGGGAGTTAAATGCCGACGGTACAAATGCAATTCTCATTTGTCACGCGCTATCGGCAAGCGCACATGCCGCAGGGTATCATTCTGAGGATAAATCCACAGTTGGTTGGTGGGATGGAGTAATTGGTCCCGGAAAAGCATTCGATACTGAAAAATATTTTGTCATCTGTTCAAATATTCTGGGGAGTTGTTACGGAACCACAGGACCAACCTCAATCAATCCTGCAACCGGGGAACAGTACCGTTTATCCTTCCCAAAAATTACCGTACGCGATATGGTCAATGTTCAAAAACGTTTGATAGACCATCTTAATATCAAACAACTCACTGCTCTATGTGGTAGTTCACTCGGCGGTATGCAAGTACTTGAGTGGGCAATCATGTATCCAGAATTTTGTGAGCATATCATTCCCATCTCTGTCGCAGCAAAACAAACAGCGTGGTGTATCGGGTTAAATGCAGCCGCACGCGCCGCTATTACAGGTGACCCTGCATGGAATAACGGCAATTACACAGCACAACCGGCTAACGGGCTAACCCTTGCACGAATGATAGGAATGATCTCGTACAGAAGCCCAGAGGAGTTTCATCAACGCTTCGGAAGAAAACTTCAATTCGAAATAAGCCGGTTCGATGACCGAAATGTATTTCAGATTGAAAGCTATTTAAAATATCAAGGAGAAAAACTCGTTCGCAGGTTTGATGCAAACTCCTATCTCTATCTTAGTCAAGCAATGGATTTACATGACATGACGTTCGACAGAGGACCATTAAAAGATGTTCTTGGAAGTGTAACGGCAAAAGCTTTGTGTATTGGTGTCTCTTCTGATCGCAGGTATCCTGTATCAGATCAAACCGAATTAGTGCAAAATCTTGAACATGCTGCGTATGCAGAAATTAATTCTATCTACGGGCACGATGCATTCTTAATCGAATTCGATCAACTCAATTCTATCATCAGAAATTATTTAGGGAAAGGCAACGTACAATGATTTCATTAGAAGGAAAAGTAAGTCTTATCACAGGCGGCTCACGAGGTATTGGTGCGGCAACAGCGATATTACTTGCCAAAGCAGGCTCAGATGTTGTCATCAATTATGTTCGTAACCATGAACAGGCAACAGCCGTCGCCAAAACAATTCACCAACTTGAAAAAAAAGCCATAGTCCATCAGGCAGATGTAAGTAGCGTTGAAGAATCAATCGGATTAGTTGAACGTACTATCATTGAATTTGGTCGCGTAGATGTCATTGTAAATAATGCAGGAATATGGACTCACGGCGAAATCGGCGCAACACCCGAAGCGATCTGGGATGAAACTATTGATGTCAATTTGAAAGGTGTGTTTAATATTTGCAATGCCGTTGTTCCACAGTTAAAAAAGCAAGGTGGCGGGAAAATTATTAACATTGCATCCACGGCAGGACAACGTGGCGAAGCATTTCATTCACATTATGCGGCTTCCAAAGGCGGTGTTCTGGCATTTACAAAATCACTCTCCACCGAACTCGCTCCCTATGGCATTCTCGTCAATAGCGTTGCACCCGGCTGGGTTGATACCGAATTAAACGAAGAAATCTTTGCCGATGAACAATTCCTCGAACAAGCAATTCAGGCAATCCCTCTTAAAAAAATTGCCACCGCCGAAGATGTTGCCGGTGCAGTCCTCTTCCTCGCCTCTGATTTTGCACGACACATAACAGGAACAACAATCAATATTAATGGCGGGAGTGTGCTAGCATAAAAAAAAGTGTCATTGCGAGTCACGCTTTAGCGTGGCGAAGCAATCCCCAACAACATTGCTTAACTTTTGGGGGTTGCTTTGTCGTCTCTCCCTTATACACAATGGAGAGACTTCTTGCAATAACACTTTTTTAAGGGAATAGCCCGCTGTTCTAACTCCCCTGAACTTCCGCTTCCGGTAAAATCGTCGGCTCAACAACAGTAACTTTCACTTTCCGTTTGAATAACTTCTTCAAAAACACCGGGAAACGTTTTCTCCAATCATCCATTTTAACGAAGACAACCGGCACGAGAACAAGCGTCAACAGAAGCGAACTTAATAATCCACCGATCAACGCCCATGCCAACCCTGATTTCCACTCAGAACCCGAGCTCCTGCTAAACGCAATGGGCGACATACCCACAATCATTGATGCAGTCGTCATCATAATCGGACGCAGTCTCGATTTCCCTGCTTCCATTAATGCCTCAATAGTTGAATAGTAATGCTCTGTTTGCATCTGAGTCGTACGATCAACAAGCAAGATCGCATTCTTCGACACCAATCCTATAAGCATGATTATACCTAACATCGAAAATATACTTAACGATTTCATCGTAAGTGCGAGTGCAAGTAATGCACCAATCATAGCTACGGGGATCGAGAACAATACAACAAACGGATAAATATACGAATCGTACAACGCAACCATAATCATATAAACGAATAAAATAGCCGCCGCAAGCGCAAGAAATAAACTCCCGAATCCTTCTGCACGATTCTTTTCATCTCCTAAATAATCAATAGTGATTCCCTGAGGAAGTTTTGTTGCTGCCAATGCTGTTTTAATATCCGCTGTGATAGACCCGATTGGTCGCCCTATCGCCTGTGACATTACATTGACAGCATAATTTCTATCCTGTCGTTGCAATTTTGTTGGTCCCGTTGACTGCGTCATTGTAGCAAACTGTTTAAGTTCAATCATTTGCCCCTTGCGGTTCATAAATGTCAGATTTGCAATGTCTTGCTGTTTAGAACGATCAAATTGATCCAGAACAATGCGTATCGGATATTCGGTTGAACCTTCACGGTATTTGGAATCATCATCACCATTAAACGCCACGCGTAGCGTGGCCCCGATATCTCCGAGCGTCAATCCGAGATTTGCTAACTTCTCTCTATCAACATCAATTCGCGTCTCAGGTTTTCCTTCTTCCGATGAAAGACGAACGTCGGTTGTTCCCGGAACTTTCTTCACAACATCCTGTACGTGTTCAGCCGCTAACCGCACTTCATCATAATTCGATCCGCTCACATTAAGTTGAATCGGCGACTGGTTAGCGGTTCCAAAAATGCCTATCGGATTCACACGTGTTTTAATTCCCGGTATTTCTCTCACTTTCGTTTTGATTTCCTTGATAAGGTCATCGGTAGATTTTGTTCGTTCATTCTTCGGAACCAATGCTACGCTCAAATCGGAAACAAAATTCGAAGATTGACCAATGAGACCCTCTGTTGATGCACCCACATTAACAAATATTTTCTTTACTTCTGGAAACTCATTCAGTATCTTTTCAACCTGCTGGGTAACATGATTCGTATGCTCAATGGTAGAACCCGAAGGAACTTCAATAGTTACCGTAAATTCACCACGGTCGGAAACCGTCATAAATTCCGAGCCAACAAATCCTAAAGGAACGAGACTCATAGAAGCTAACATTAAAATACCCGTTAAAATAACAACCTTAAGTTTATTGGTAAACTTCATCCCAAAAAGAGTAAACCAAACCTTTTCATCCAACACCCATCGAAGAATCTTGAGATAAAGATCACTTAACTTGTGAAAAACTTTTTCAAACCAGAGTGCAAAATCGCCAAGCAGTGATCCCTTGCTTAATCGTTCAAGTTTTGCAAAACGTGAAGCAAGTAACGGAGTCACGGTAAACGAGACAAACAAACTCATCAATGTAGAAAACACCACAACAAGAGCAAATTCACGCATAATGTTTCCAACTAACCCGGAAACAAGTGCAAGAGGCACAAACACAACAACGTCCACTAAGGTAATAGAAATAGCCGCAAACCCGATTTCATTACGTCCTTTTAACGCCGCCGTTCTGCGTTCTTCACCATGTTCAAGATGTCGGTAGATATTTTCCAGTACGACAATCGAGTCGTCAACTAAAATTCCTATAACAAGCGAAAAACCGAGCAGAGTCATAATATTCAATGTCAACCCGAAGGCATAAACGCCCACAAATGTTGATACCAACGAAGCGGGAATAGCAACTAGAATAATGAGCGAATTACGGACACTATGTAAAAACGCAAGCATCACTAACGCAACAAATAATATTGCAAGTAACAGATCTTCTTTTACTGCATTTGCCGCATCAATAGTAAAAAGAGAACCATCCTGAGCAATATCAAACACGACATGAATATCTTTATACGTATTTTCAATTTTTGGAATTTCTTCTCGTACCAATCTGCTCACCTCAACAGAATTTGCTTCCGATTGTTTCTGAACAAGGACGCCAATAGATGTTTTACCGTTGATACGACTTATCATCGAGTAATCTTTTTGCCCATCCTGAATCTCAGCGACTTCATGTAATCGGATTGCACCGCCATCTTTCGATTGACCGATAACAAGATCTCGAATATCATCAAGTGACTTGAATTTCCCCGCAAGACGCACGATGTACTGATCATTCTCATCATTTATCTTCCCTGTCGGAAAATCCATGTTTGATGTTTTAATAAGCTGGGTTACCTGCAACAACGAAAGCCCGTATGAGCGAATCTTTTCAGGGTCAATATTAATTTTTATTTCCCGTTCGTCACCTCCAACAAGCGTAATCTGTCCTACACCGGCAAGCTTTGCTAACCGTGGCTGAATTTTATCTTTCACAAGTTGATAAAATTCTCGAGATGGCATCGTTGAAGTAACACCCATACGCAATATAGGTAACTCATCTAACGCAAATTTTGAAATCGTTGGAGCTTTTGCCGTAGCGGGAAAGCGCGACTGCACTTCATTCACTTTTCGCTGGGCATCTTGCAACGAAGTGTTAATATCCGCGCTCATCTTAAATTCTATGGATACAAGTGATACTCCTTCTTGTGATGTTGCATACACTGTCGATACCTTATCTATTCCCGAAACAGCATCTTCAACTATTTTGGTGACCGAGGCTTCTACTTCACTCGGTGATGCTCCGGGATAAATGGTAACAATCGTCAGCCATGGAGGGGTAATTCTCGGAAGCAACTCATATTTGAGTTGCATAACGCTGAATATTCCCAACACGGCGAGGACAGAAAATATAACTACTACAAGCGTAGGACGTTTAATTGATAGTTCGGTAATCGTCATTGCGCGGTCCTCAAATTCATCGTTTTCATACGTTAATTAATTTTATCGTTTACTGATGTCGTTACAATAACGGGATACCCATCTTTTAAATTATTTTTTCCATCCGTCACAATCTTATCACCTTCTGAAATACCATCTAACACTTCCAGATATTCTTCTGATTCTACACCTAACGTAACCGAACGGAGTTTTGCAGTATCATTTTCGATAACATATACTTTTGCCTGTCTTGTACTCCCGATCAGTGCGTTGCGGGGTATCACTAATGCCTCACGCTCTGTTTTTGAGGTAAATCCTACTCGAGCAAACATTCCGGCTTTTAATTGATGTTCACCGCTATTCGGCAACAATATTTCTACCGGATACGTATGCGATTCATCACCTTTTGCGCTGATAGTTTTCACCACTCCGTTAAATGTAACACCGGGATAAACATCTGATGTGATAGTTACGGGATCGCTCGGTTTAATAGTAAAGACATCTTTTTCAGCAACATTAACCTTTACTTTGAGTTTTGAAATATCAACCACAGTTGCAACAATGTTTGCATTCATGACCATCGCTCCAATGTCAATTTGTCTGCTTGTCACAATCCCGGAAATTGGTGAAGTAATTTTCGTATCATTGTACATCCGCTTGGCTGAAATATATTGAGACTCAGCCGCTTTGAATGCTAACCGTGCCGATTCAATTTGCGAATCCGAAACCGTACTATCTTTATGAAGAGCTTCAAACCGTTCTAAATCCCGTTTTGTCTTCTCATGGTTTACTTCTGCGGCTTCAAGCGCGGCATGTTTCAATTCATCGTCTATTTTCATGATCACGCTTCCGGCATGAACGTGATCGCCAACGTTCACATACACTTCTTTCACTTTGCCTTGAACTTCGGAGGCAATGGCAACCTCAACATTCGCCGCTGTATTCCCGACAAGCTCAAAGGAAGAAGCGAGCCGTTGCT
>OBEQ010409191.1_pt1 | contig 25843 bp, 20 predicted proteins | sample 1670901 | NCBI WGS metagenome assembly OBEQ01 (sample SAMEA104232315, study PRJEB22302) | groundwater metagenome | biome: forest; feature: aquifer; material: groundwater | place: USA | collected 2011-08-07 | depth 5.4 m | reverse complement strand
ATTAGTAAGGATGGTAAGCATGTCATCGTCTATGTCGATGAAGGCGATCTTATTTTACCTTCGGCTACTCTCATGCGTTTTGAAACTACTGGTAGTCGGGTTGGTATTTTCGCTCAAGCCATGGATGGCATCGTCTCCTCCAAGAAGATTACCGTGATCATCTCCTCCAACACCCCGGATAGTATTGACACCAGAATTCTCTCCCGCATGGACGAAATGGAAGAAGTCCCTCTGCCATCAGTCGACGGCTTACGTCAAATTTTGAAAATCCATCTTGGTAAGCTTGTTACTAGAGCGGGCCGGGATATGATCGGCGAAATTGATTTAAATCAAGTTGCCCAAAGAGGATTTGACCAGGGGCTTTCGGGCCGGGACATTGCCGACGCCTTGGGAATTCTCTCTCGAGAAAGGGGTTTAAGGCAGCTCGAAAAAATCAGAGAAGCGATCTCACAAGGCTCATTAGTAGTCCCCCAGGGAGAAACTGAAACCGATTTTATCAACCACATTGCCAAACAGATTACCGAAAATCCAGCCTCCATTGAAGCGGTCCTAATCCCGATTCAAACAACTGATTTGATCAATATCATTGATAACTCGAAATCTCTACTTAAGACAAACAAAAGGGCAAAAATTGGTTTCAACAAGTAACAAAGTTTGCTAAACTGAAATCAGACCTGCCATGTTTAAGTCACTTTTGGATCAACCAGATACCTACAAACTCGATCACCAGAAGGTTTACGAATCAATTCTCGGTTTACCTCATCAGGTCGAACAAGCCTGGGTCGAAGTCAGCAACCAAACTCTTCACACCAAATGTAGTCTGGCCAAGAATATCGTTATCGCCGGCATGGGCGGTAGTGCCTTATCAGGTCGAATCATTCGTTCTCTCGACCAATATCTCCTGAATGTCCCGCTTGAAGTGGTCACCAATTATCGTCTTCCCAATTACGTCGACAAAAACACTCTCGTCATCCTCGCTAGTTATTCGGGTAACACAGAGGAAACCGTTTCAGCCGGTCACGATGCTCTTGCTCGAGGCGCGAAAATCTTCGTCATCGCGACAGGCGGTATCCTTCTTTCCTTTGCCAAGAAAAATAAATTAGATTTTTACCAAATTGACCCTCAAGCCAACCCATCTGGCCAGCCGCGAATGGGTTTGGGTTATTCTATCATTGCCGTTTTCGCCGTTTTGGCACGTTGTGACTTTATTAATTTCACCCACAAAGACGTCGAAAATATCAGGCAGCTTCTAGATAGTCTCACCAATCACTTTGTCAAAGAAACTCCTCTTGAAAAAAACCCTGCCAAAATTATGGCCGACAAACTCCGAGATCGAGCAGTTATTTTTATCTCCGCCAACCACCTAAACGGCACCGTTCACGCCATCAAGAACATGCTCAATGAAAATAGCAAGACCTTCGCCTCCGCCTTCGACCTGCCTGAGCTTGACCATCATTTCCTGGAAGGTCTATCCTTCCCGAGAAACCTCAAAGAAAGTGTTCATTTTATTCTCATCAATTCCGACCACTACCCCAAAGCGATTCAGAACCGACTCATCATCACTCGGCAGATTCTCACCAAACACGGCTTTATCAGTACCATTATCAAACCCGAATCAACCCAGCCAACTCTGCAGGCCTTTGAAACGCTCTATTTTGGGTCCTTCCTTTCTTTTTACCTTGCCATGCTTTATCGAATTGACCCTGGTCCTATTCCATCAATAGATTATCTAAAGAAAGAACTCGCCAAACTATGAACAAAGATACTGCCCTAATCCTACCTTTCTCAAAGATCGAAAAAGAGGACGTCCCTATTGCTGGTGGTAAGGGTGCCAACCTCGGGGAAATGACTCGCGCTGGTTTCCCAATTCCGGCCGGCTTTTGTCTAACCGCGGATGCCTATCGAAAAATCATCGCCTTCAACAATCTTGAACCAAAGATAAGAGCCCTCCTCGAGGGCCTCAATACCGAAAACACCAAAAAACTAGACCAGGTTGCCAAAAAAACCCAAGAACTCATTCTCAGGGCGAACATCCCCGAAGATTTCGTCAATCAAATCTTCAGTCTCTATCGTCATCTGAAGCCAGGCAACAAGACCCCCCTTGTCGCGGTTCGTTCTTCTGCCACTGCCGAAGATCTTCCCGATGCTTCATTTGCTGGCCAGCAAGAAAGTTATCTCAACATCAAGGGAGAAGCCAATTTGATCCAAGCCGTCCGCAAAGCCTGGGCCTCGCTCTTTGGTGCTCGGGCAATTTACTATCGCCAAACCAAGGGCTTTGATCACTTCAAAGTCGCCCTCGCCATTCCGGTTCAGCTCATGATCCAATCTGAAGTTAGTGGGGTGATGTTCTCCGTCAACCCCGTTACCAACAACAAAAACCAAATCATTATTGAGGCCGCCTGGGGCTTGGGTGATTACCTCGTCCAGGGAGTTGTCACCCCCGACCACTATGTGGTTAACAAGCAAGACCTAACCATTCACTCTCGTTTGATTTCCGAGCAAACCATCATGGAAGCTTATCGTTACCCCAGTGGCGTCAAGAAAATCTCAGTCGCCAGCAAATATGTAAAACTGGGCAAACTAACTGACGATCAGGTGGTCAAACTAGCCAAGATTGGCGACGCTATCCAAAAGCACTATTACTTCCCCCAGGACATTGAGTGGGCTATGGAAAAAGGTGAGCTATTTATCGTCCAGAGCCGCCCCATCACTACCCTCAACCTGCACCCCGAAAAGATCAAGTCTGTCGATCCAAAGTCTCTCGCTGAAATGAAACAAATTCTTACTGGTGCTCCTGCCTCACCAGGAATTGCTTATGGCCCAGTCGCCAGAATCATGTCTCTGGAACACCTTGACCAAGTTAAAACAGGTGATGTTTTAGTTACTACCATGACCTCACCCGACTTCGTTCCGGCCATGAAACGCGCGGCCGGTATCATTACTGATAAAGGCGGACAAACCAGTCACGCCGCCATCGTCAGTCGTGAGTTAGGGGTTCCCGCCGTCGTCGGCACAAAACTTGCCACCAAAGAATTAAAAAATGGTGACAAGGTTACTCTCGACGGCAGCAGCGGCAACATCTACTCCGGCCTGCCCAAACTCACCTTAACCGTCCACCAGAAAGAGGCAGAGATTCCTACTACCGCTACCAAAGTCTACGTCAATCTCGGCGAGCCCGATCTTGCTCCTACGATTGCCCAGGGAAACGCCGACGGAGTTGGTCTGCTTCGCGCCGAATTCATGATCGCCCAGATTGGCATCCATCCCAAGAAACTTATTCATGATGGTCGTCAGCAGGTCTTCGTCAATAAACTCACCGATGGCATAGCTAAGTTCACCGAAAGTTTCGGTAACCGTCCGGTTATCTACCGCGCTACCGATTTCAAAACCAATGAATACCGCAATCTTATTGGCGGCGAACGTTACGAACCCATCGAACCCAACCCCCTGCTTGGCTACCGCGGTGCCTATCGCTATATTATTGACGAATCAGTCTTTCAACTCGAACTCGAGGCGATCAAAAATGTCAGAAACAAACTTGGTCACAAAAATCTTTGGCTGATGATCCCATTCGTTCGAACCGTCGAACAGATGAGGAGGATCAAACAGATTGTTGCCGCCCACGGTCTGGCCAGAAGCAACAGCTTCAAGCTTTTGATGATGGTCGAGGTTCCCAGCAATGTCATTTTGCTGGAGGACTTTATTAATTGTGGCCTCGATGGAGTCTCTATCGGTAGTAATGATTTGACGATGCTCATCCTTGGCACCGACCGTGACAACGAAACCGTCGCTTCGATCTATGATGAAAGAAACCCCGCTGTTATGTGGGCTCTCGAACACATTATCAAAACTTCTATTAAACACAACATTATGTGTAGCATCTGCGGCCAAGCCCCGAGCGTTTACGCCGACCTTACCGAGAAACTAGTTGAGTGGGGGATTACCAGCGTTAGTGTTTCCCCTGACGCCGTCGACAGAACCAGACGCATCGTCGCCGAATGCGAAAAACGTATTTTGAAATATGGCTAAAATAAAAGCAATTCACGCCCGGGAAATTCTAGATTCCCGCGGCAACCCTACTGTCGAAACCACCATCTGGTCTGATACTGATCATGGTGCCATTTCCTCAGTTCCCTCCGGTGCCTCGACCGGACGATTTGAGGCAGTCGAATTGCGCGATGGTGACCCAGCCCGCTTCAACGGTCAAGGGGTTCTCAAGGCGGTCGAAAACGTCAACCGAGTCATTTCACCTTTTGTAGTTGGCCAAGATCCCACCAAACAGAACAACATCGACCAGATCCTCATAAACCTTGATGGCACCCCCAACAAAAGTAAACTCGGTAGTAACGCGATTCTGTCCGTTTCCCAGGCAGTCTGTGAACTGGGCGCTCTTGCCAGTAATATGCAGACCTATGAATATTTAGTCGAAAAATATGCGTTCGTGAAGCTTAACAGCAAACATTTGCCCACCCCAATTTTCAATTTGATTAATGGCGGCAAACACGGTGCCGGAAACTTAGATTTTCAGGAGTTCCACCTCATCCCCAGTAGCCAATTGGATTTTAAAAAAGCCCTTCAGATTGGCGCTGAAGTCTATCAAAGTTTAAAAAAAGTTCTTACTAGCAAAAAGGCCGTTCACTCAGTTGGTGATGAAGGCGGTTTTGCTCCAAATCTCTATAATAACATCGATGCCCTTGAGCTATTAGTTGAAGCCGTTAATGCGACTGTCTACAAACTAAATACCGATTGTTTTCTCGGTCTTGATATTGCCGCTAGTTCTTTTTACAAAAATGGTAAGTACGCCATCAAAGATCGCCAAGAACCTTTTTCTCCGGAAGAATTTATCAAATTCCTGGTCGACCTTAAAAAACAATACAACCTTCTCTCTATCGAAGACCCCTTCGATCAGGATGCCTGGCAACACTGGGTTAACCTTTACCTCGAGATGGGCCAGGAAACTATGATCGTCGGCGATGATCTCCTCGTCACCAACAAGGAGAGACTCCAAAAGGCAATTGAACTTCACGCCTGCAACGCCGTTCTCGTCAAACCGAATCAGATTGGTACCATCACCGAGACCGCTCAGGTTGTCAAACTCGCCAAACAAAAGAATATCTCTGTGGTCGTCTCGCACCGCTCCGGTGACACCGACGAAGATTTTATTGCCGATTTTGCCGTTGGGGTTGGGGCAGACTACGCCAAATTCGGTGCCCCAAACCGAATGGAGCGTCTCGTCAAATACAATCGTCTATCTTTCATCCAAGAATATCTGCTAGCCCAAGGTAAATGAACAAACGAGTAATTCTTTGTATCATGGATGGCTGGGGGATTGCGCCTCCAGGTCCGGGGAATGCGATTACTCTGGCCGACCCACCCACCTTCAAAAACTTAGAAGAACACTGTCCCCATAGTCAGCTAGAAGCTTCGGGTATCGCCGTTGGTTTGCCCGCACAGCAAGATGGCAATACCGAAACCGGGCATCTGAACATTGGCGCCGGCCGCATCGTCTATCAAGACCTCGCCCGCATCAACATGAGCATCGCCGAGGGTTCATTTTTCAATAACCCGGCCCTTCTTGAAGCCATTAATCATACCAACACCAACCACTCCGCTCTTCATCTCCTAGGGCTGATTGGTTCCTCCGGCGTTCATGCCTACAACGACCACCTCTTTGCCCTGATGATGATGGCCTCCCAACACAAAGTTGAGAAGGTTTACCTTCACCTGATCACCGACGGCCGCGACTCGCCTCCACACGATGCCACAAACGAAATCCAAAATGTTTCTGAGCGTCTGACGCGCTACCTGCCAGCCGGTCAAATTGTCAGTCTCATGGGTCGCTACTATGCCATGGACCGGGACATGCGCCTCGAACGCACCAAACTCGCCTTTGACTGTCTGACTGGTGTCCCCTGTCCCAATGTCGCTTCCGCCGCAAAAGCGATCCAGGCATCATACGACCGAGGTGAAACAGATGAGTTCATTCGGCCCGTTACCATTGGACCAAATCCGGAAACGACCAGAATCAAAAGTAACGACGCCGTCATCTTCTTCAACTTCCGCATCGACCGACCCCGACAGTTAACCAAAGACATTTTGGATGCGTCCATACCCAATCTGAAGTTGGTTACTATGACCCAGTATCACAAAAAATTCAATGTTCCAATCGCCTTTTCTGACCAGGTTATTCAAAAAACACTCGGGGAAATTGTTAGCACTGCCGGTCTCAAACAACTGCGGGCCGCCGAAAGTGAGAAAGAAAGATTTGTGACTTATTATCTCAATGGTCAGCGCGAAGACCCGTTTCTCGGTGAGGACCGACTGATTATTCCTTCACCGCGAGTCGCCACCTATGATCTTCAACCCGAAATGAGTACCACCCAACTGGTAGATTCCTTCTGCAATGCCTTTGCCACGAACGATCACGCCTTGGGTATTCTAAATATTGCCTGTCCTGACATGGTCGCCCACACCGGCAATATCGAGAAAACAGTTCTTGCGATCAAGGCTGCTGATGCTGGTTTAGCCAAGTTAGTTGACCTGGCTAACAAACTAGACCTTTACCTTTTAATGACTGGTGATCACGGTAACGCCGAAGAATTAATTAATCGCGAAACAGGTGAGATGGACACCCAACATTCACTTTTACCGGTTCCTTTTGTTATTTATGCCAAAGAATCTTTGCCGGGAAAACTTGAAAATGGTGTTTTGGCTGATATCGCGCCTACTATTTTGAATCTTTTGGATCTTTCCAAGCCCGTTGAGATGACGGGCAAAAATCTATACAGTTAATTCACATGCAAAAGTTTAGGACCATTACTGTCGCCGATAAGCACCTGAATTTTGAACCGAATCTAAAAAATTACGAGAAGGCTTATAAGGAATTTGACCAAAAAGAGTGGGAGAGGGGAGAGATCGACTACTTTGAGGACGGCAGCTTAAATGCGGCTTACAACGCCATCGAGCGCCACGCCAGCAACGAAAACAAAAATAAAATTGCCCTTTATCATCTCGATGACAATTTAGTTGAGACCAAGATAACCTTTTTCGAGCTGAACCAGCTTGCCAACAAATTTGGCAATTATTTAAAAACTCTTGGTGTTAATCCCGGCGATCGTGTCTTCTTTTTTCTTCCTCGGGTTCCAGAAATTTTCTACGGTTTTCTCGGAACCTTAAAAATTGGCGCTATTGCTGGGACCATGTTTTCTGCTTTTGGTTCGGATGCCATTTTTGATCGACTTGAAAACAGTTCCGCCAAAGTCCTCATTACCTCAGAAGAGCTCAAACCCCGCCTTGCTTCCATTAGAAACAAACTTCCCGCCCTCGAACACGTCGTCACCACGACCGAACTGGCCAAACACTTAGCCAAACAATCCGACGAACTCCACACCAGCCATACCCACCCCGACGATCCCGCCTTCATGCTTTACACTTCCGGCACTACCGGCAAACCCAAGGGTGTCATTCATGCCCACAAGGCCATTATCCAGGAACATCTCACTGCCAAATATGTCTTGGACCTAAAACCGTCAGATGTTTACTGGTGTACCGCTGATCCAGGCTGGGTTACGGGTATTGCTTATATGATCTTGGGTACCTTGAGTAACGGTACTAGCACCATCGTTTATTCCGGCCGTTTCGACCCAAAGACTTGGTACAAAATCATTGAGAAATATCACGTCACCATTTGGTACTCTGCCCCCACCGCCATTCGGATGCTTCAGGCGGCCGGCGATGACCTTGTTCACTTCCACAATCTGTCCTCCCTTAGACACTTGGGTAGTGTCGGTGAACCGCTAAACCCAGAACCCCTTATCTGGGCGCATCGTGTTTTCAAACACGCCTTTCACGACACTTGGTGGCAAACGGAGACTGGTGGCATCATGATCGCCAATTATCCAAACCTCGATATCAGAGCTGGCTCAATGGGTAAACCGTTTCCAGGTATCCACCCCGCCATTGTTGATGATCATGGCAACGAGTTACCAGCCTTAACCGAAGGCAACCTAGCTCTAAAGAAAGGCTTTATTTCCCAAATGATCAAGATCTGGATGCGTCCCAAGAAGTTTAAGAGCTACTTTATCAAGGGTTGGTATATCACCGGCGACCGGGCTTATGTGGACAAAGATGGTTATTACTGGTTCGTTGGCCGCGCCGATGACGTCATCAAAACTCAGGGCGAACGCGTTGGCCCCTTTGAAGTCGAAAGTGCTATCGTCAGTTACCCAGCCTGCGCCGAGGCTGGAGTCATCGGCAAGCCCGACCCCCTTCGAGGAGAGATTATCAAGGCCTTTATTGCCCTCAAGCCCGGTTTCAAACCCTCAGAAAGACTCAAAGAAGAGATTATGGACCACGTCAAACATCATCTGGCCGGTCACGCCTACCCCCGCGAAATTGAATTCGTCGATAGCCTCCCCAAGACCAGGTCTGGCAAAATTGTCCGCCGTCTCCTCCGTGCCAAGGAGCTCGGCCTTCCCTTGGGCGACACTTCCACCCTGGAAGAATTTTGAGGTTAATTCTTTCGAAACAATAGCACTACCTCGCCTTTAATTGGCTTCAAATTCGCCAACACTTCTGATATTTTGCCTCTAATTATTTGTTCGTATTCTTTGGTCAGTTCTCGGGCGATTACCACCTGAGTCTCTGGCCCAAATTCAGCCATTATTTCCTCCAGAGTTTTTTTAACCCGCGTTGGTGCCTCATAGATTATCACTGTCAGCCCCTCCGCTTCCTTTACCAGCTTCCAATTCTCATTTCGTTTCCCTGTTTTCTTGGGCAGAAAGCCCAAAAATAAGACCTTATCTGCTGATAGTCCTGACATAGACAGCGCCGTCATTGCCGCTGTTGGACCGGGAACAACCTCGATGCTACCTCCCCGCGACAAGATCTCGTTCACCAAACGATAGCCCGGGTCGGAAATCAGTGGCATTCCGGCATCAGAAACTAATATTGACTCTCCCGCCAAGGTGATCTGGTCGGCGAGCCAGGAAACTTTTTCCCCTTCATTAAAGTCATTTATCACCATCAATCTACCAGAGAACGGGGTTTGTAAATGTCCGTCATTCACCAGCTTCTGCCAAAGCTTATAAAATACCCGTGTATCCTCACAAATTACTATTTTGGCTTCTCTCAACGTCCTAATTTGCCTCAAACTAATATCCTCAATATTCCCCAGGGGTAAACCGACTAAAGTTAACCTCATTAGCTTATTCTAACTTATTGTGGTACAATACCCTATTGTTCTTAGATCAGGCACTTAGCCTGTCTCGCTAGACCGTTCTCCAATTGTCTATCTTGAATTTTTCCTAAAGGGCAATCTGGAGAGGTAATTCCTCCCTAAACTTTATGTTTAACCGCCGTCGTTTTGGTGGTTTCAGAGGCAACTCGCCTCGTAACTACCGTAGACCAGCTCTGCCTAAAACCCTCGATCCGAGGAGTTTTGTGCGGGTTGCGGCTCCAGAAATTAGTCAAGAAGTGATCATCACACATAATTTTAGTGATTTTGGGCTGCACGCCTCACTTCTTGCTAATTTGAACAAAAAGGGATTTGAAAAGCCCACTTCCATCCAGGACAGTGCCCTGAAGCCCGCTCTGGCGGGCACGGACGTCCTCGGATTAGCAGATACCGGCACCGGTAAAACGTTAGTTTTCGTTCTTCCAATACTTAATAAGATAATCAAAGATCGAAACGAAACCGCTATTATCATTGCCCCGACTCGGGAGTTGGCTGTTCAAATCCGCGATGAGATTCGTATCCTCACTGAGGGTCTTGGTATTTACGCGAGCCTTTTGATTGGTGGTGCTGATATGCGTCGCCAGATGGAAGACCTTCGCCGTCGTCCACATATTGTGGTGGGCACACCTGGACGCATTAAAGACCTCGAAGAGCGTGGTTGCCTAAATTTAGGGAATACTCATACGGTTGTTCTCGACGAAGTCGACCGCATGCTTGATATGGGATTTGTCAAAGATATTACCATGATTCTTTCCTTGATAGGCAAACCCCGCCAAACTCTTTTGTTCTCGGCGACCGTCGATGACAAAGTTGAAAGTATTGCTCGAAACTTCATGGTTAATCCAGTCAAGATTTCGGTCAAAACCGGCGCTACCGCAAGCAACATCGAACAAAATATCATCCGGGCCTCGGGTCGGGCTGCCAAAATCAATGTTCTTTGCGGTTTACTTAGTAAGAAAGACGAGTTTAAAAAGGTACTCATCTTCGGTCGTACTAAGTACGGCGTCGAGGGTATCAGTAAAGATCTAGTCAGGGCTGGCTTCAATGTTGGCGCTATCCACAGCAACAAACGCCAAAATCAACGCGAAAACATTCTCCGTCAATTCCGAAATGATCAAATCAATATCCTGATCGCTACCGACGTCGCCGCCCGCGGTTTGGATATCAAGGATATTACTCACGTCATCAACTTTGATCAACCCGCCACTTATGACGACTATGTCCACCGAATTGGCCGCACCGGTCGTGCCGGAAATCTGGGCTACGCCCTTACCTTCGTCGATTGAGAACTCCTTGCTACAATGTAATTAATGCTCGAAGTTTTCGCGCTTAAATTAGCTGGTCCCGCCGGATCTGGAATTCTCTCAGCTGGTGAGACGCTTTTTCGTGCTTTCGTTAGGTCGGGTTACTACGCCCAGGGATATCCCGAATACCCATCGCTCATCAAAGGCGGTCACAACACCTACCTCATCTCCATCAGCGAAAAACCTTTTCCCAACAACTCGGGAAAAGTAGATCTTCTCCTCGCCCTGACCCAAATCGCTCTCGACAACGAACACAAGAATATCAGAGAAGATACCCAAGTCATTGCCGATGTCACTCTCAAGGCCGATCACGAATACAAAAAACTTTACCAACCCGCTCTTCTGGATGTTGCCAAAAACGCCGGTAATCCCTTAACCCTCAATACTGCCATGATTGGATTTGCCACCCACCAACTGAGTCTTGCTCCCGATTTGGTTTGGGGTATCCTCAGTGAGGAATTGGGGGGTAAATCGAAAACCCTTCTCGACCAAAACAAAATGACTTTTGAGAAGGCTCTCGATCTCTCCAAGCACTATTCACTCGAATTGACCCTGCCTATCCCAAACAACCACGATCGCCAGCTTGTTCTGACCGGCAGTGAAGGCGTGGGCCTAGGCGCTATTGCCGCCGGTATCAATCTCTATGCTGGCTACCCCATGACACCCAGTTCGCCTCTCCTGCATTTTATGGCCGCTCACCAAACCGAATTTAATTATCTTGTCCGTCAAACGGAGGATGAAATCTGCGCCATCAATCTTGTCGCCGGGGCTAGTTTTGCCGGTGCTAAAGCTATGACCGGAACCTCCGGCGGAGGTTTTGCCCTGATGGAAGAAGGCATTTCCTTAAACGCCATGCTCGAAACTCCCGTAGTCATTTATCTGGCTATGCGGCCAGCCCCAGCCACTGGTTTACCCACCTGGACTTCTCAATCCGACCTTATGTTCGCTATCAATTCTGGCCATGGCGAGTTTCCCAAGGTGGTTTTCGCTCCAGCTGATCCAGTTGAGTGCTACCACCTTACTCATCACGCCTTTTATCTTTCCCAAACCTATCATTGTCCAGTAATTATTCTTTCCGATAAATATTTGGCCGAAAATCATTACAGCGTTCCCAACCTCCCCTCGCTGGAACCAGTTCCGTTATCTGCTGTCACACCAACCCCATCTGACAATATGTTTGCCCGCTACCAATTCACTCCTGACGGGATCCATGGCCGATCCCTCCCAGGAATGCCAGGTGGAGAATATGTTGCCAATTCCGACGAACATGATGAAACCGGTCTCGTAAATGAATCAACCGAAACCAGACTCTCAAACAACCAGCGTCGTCTCCACCGACTGGCTCAAATCAAAAGAAATATTCCTCTTCCAGAAGTGATCGGGGAGGGGACTAAAGCCTTGATCACCTGGGGTTCACACAAATATATTGGTCAAGCCGTCGCTGACGAGTTGAAAATGGCCCACCTTCACCTTAGTTATTTATGGCCCTTACCGGAAGGCTTGGACAAACTCCTATCGGGTTACCAACAACTCATCTGTATTGAAAACAACGAAACTCACCAGCTCGCTCGACTTCTTCGTCAAGAAACCGGCATCAATATTCATCTTCAATTGGGGGATGATTCCGGTCGTCCACTTGATCCAGATAAATTAATCGATCAAATCAAAAATGGCTAATTTAGATACCAAAATGTTTCCCACCTGGTGCCCTGGCTGTGGTGACTTCGGTATTTGGGCCGCTCTAAAAGGTGCGCTACGCCAGCTAAATCTTCAGACTCATGAATTTGTAATGGTCTATGACATTGGTTGTAGTGGTAATATGGCCAGTCATATCAAGGCCTATGGGTTTCATGGTCTTCACGGACGAGCCATTCCCGCCGCCACCGGCATTAAATTGGCCAATCACCACCAGAAAGTAATTGTCATCGGCGGTGATGGCGGTTTGCTCGGCGAAGGGATGACCCACTTTATTTCTGCCTGCCGCGCCAATATTGACATCACCGTCATTCTTCACAACAACCAAATTTACGGTCTCACTACCGGCCAAAGTTCACCCACTTCGATGAAAGGTACCAAGGGTAAGGCCACTCCTTTGGGGGTTGTCGAGACGCCAGTCGAACCATGTGCTTTTGCTTTACTCTCAGGTGCTACTTTTGTCGCCCGTTCTTTTGCCGGCACCATCCCTGAATCTACCAAAATTATCGCCGACGCCATCAGTCACAAGGGTTTCTCCCTAGTCGAAACGCTCCAGCCCTGTGTTACTTTTAACAAACTCAACACCTACGACTGGTTCAGGCAACGGGTTAAGCCTTTACCCCAAACCCCTACCGATGTCTACGAAGCCATTAACAAAGCTCGCTGGACCGAACAAGACATCTATCTTGGTGTCTTTCGAAATGATGAAGCAACGCCTGCCTACCACGAAACTTTCGAAATTCTCAAAGACAGAACCCTGATTCAACACCACGAAAAACGCGATCTCTCCAAATATCTTGTTGCTCAAAAATAATGTGCTACATTTGACTTATATGGCAAAATCATTTGGAGGAGATAGGAAGTGGACAACCGGTCGATCACGGGTTAATCGGGTCACCGATCAAACGAAAATGAACCGCAACGTTCGCGAGTCGATCAAGATCGCTTTCAACCGCCTTAACCCTTTTTCCGACAAAAAATAGCTAATACTTTCTGATTACTGCCTTGAGCTTACCCTGAATGCGGACGTTGGTGGCATAAATCGGAGACATTGTCGAGTTTGCCGGCTCCAGTCGTATCCTCGTTTTCTCCCGAAAAAATCTCTTTAGTGTTGCCAAACCGTTTTCGAGAAGAGCCACCACAATATCACCATCGCGAACGTTTCCCAGATCTTCTTCTTCGATTACCACCCAATCTTTGTCATAAATACCTTCCTCGATCATAGAAGCCCCCTTAACCTGAAGGACAAAGGCTCTCTTTTTTCCAGAAACCAATGATGGAGCGATTCTCATTGTGGCATCTGGATCAGTGTATGGTTGGATCGGCTGTCCTGCAGCAATAAACCCCATGATTGGCAGCTCGACTGAAGCGAGCGCATTAGCCATATGCTTCTCAATCAGTTCGATTCCACGGATAGCCCCTTCATACTTTCTGATGATCTTTTTCTTGATTAAAGCCTGCAAATGTTCGTGAACCGTCGCGAGGGAGGAAACACCAATCGCATCCGCAATTTCTGACAGAGTCGGGGAGTAACCGTTCTTTTGAATGAACTGCCCGATGAATTCAACTATCTGTCTTTGCCGTTTATAAAGTGTTACCGCCATGGATTCAGTATAACCAAACAATACCCAAAGGTGTCAATAGGCAGTTTCGGCATATCTTCGCCTAATTTAGTCTCAATCTGGTAAAATCTGCCCATGCTGACAGAAGAAAGGACTAGACAATACGAATATCCACCCACTGGTGATGAAGCTCATCGAGCGCTGCGGAAACAAGCAAAAATTTGTTTTCGTTTTCACGCTGACCCAACAATGACTGTCGAGGAATATCAGGCCGAACTGGAAGCTGCACTTGCACCGCTAAAAAATTCAAGGCGAACGGTCAAATACTCACTCGAGGAGCTTGCGCTACTTGCACAAGATCCAAAAAACAAAAGGGCAGAAAAATTATTCCATCACGAAAACAACCACGCAAAACAAATAAGAAGAGTATTAAGAGCCATGGGTATTGAAGAAGAACCAGAGTTTTTTGTGTACTGGTGCCCAATTATGGCGGACATGTATCGGTGCGGAAATTTCATCGGTCTAATTGAAACCAAGGGAATTTCAAGACAGACAAGAGATGGGTTAATTGAGTTCGAAGAAAGACTGGCTTGGCAGATGATGAGAACGACTCAAAACTCAATCGGGGATTTATACTTCATAGGAGCAATGATAGCCGCGAAAGCAATAAACTTAGTCTCGAAAAAATAGGCTACATCGGGTAAAATACACTCTGTGGATTTTCGACTCAAAAGTACTTATCAGCCGACTGGTGATCAGCCTCAAGCAATCGAGGTCCTCACCAAGTCAGTCGGAGCAGGCAATAAGCATCAAACCTTGGTTGGTGTCACCGGCAGTGGCAAGACCTTCACCATTGCCAACGTCATCCAGAACACCCAGCTTCCCACCCTGGTCGTCAGCCACAACAAAACCCTAGCCGCCCAACTTTATCAGGAACTACGCGACTTTTTTCCCGATAACGCCGTGTCATATTTCGTTAGTTACTACGATTACTATCAACCAGAGGCCTACATCCCCCAAACGGATACCTATATTGAAAAAGAAGCAAACATTAATGCCGAAATTGATCGCCTTCGTCTCTCCGCCACCGCCAATCTGGTTAGCCGCCCCGACTGTATCGTTGTTGCCTCCGTTTCTTGCATTTACAACCTCGGCAATCCGGTCGAATACGAAAAGTACTTTCTCGAATTAATCGAGGGACAGATCATCGACAGGAACGACGTCGCTCATCGACTGCTTGATCTTCAATACCAGCGAACAACGACCGAACTTACCAGGGGTAATTTTAGGTTGATTGGTAACACCCTCCAGCTCCATCCGGGAAACGAAGAGGTCGTTTTTTCAATTATTTTTGGAGAAAAAACAATCGAAAGCATCAAACGGCTCGATCCGATCAACTTCACTGGATTAAAGCGTAAAGACGCCAGCAGTCCATATGACTACATCACTACGATCTATCCAGCTAAGCATTACATCACGAACCCCATCACCCAAAAGGATGCGATGAGCACGATCCGGGCCGACCTCAAGGAACAAGTCGACAAATTTAAGAAAGAAGGCCGTATCCTTGAAGCCCATCGTCTGGAACAGAAGGTCAATTACGACCTCGCCCAAATCGAAGAATTCGGTTTTGTTAACGGCATCGAGAATTACAGTCGCTACTTCGACAGTAGGATGCCGGGGGATCCTCCATACACACTGCTTGACTACATGAATTACAACGCCAAAAAATTTGGCAAGAAAAATTTCCTCACCGTTGTTGATGAGTCCCATATTAGTTTGCCCCAAGTCAAGGGTATGTACCGGGGGGACCGCTCCCGCAAAGAAACTCTGATTGATTATGGTTTCCGTCTCCCGGCCGCCCTCGACAACCGACCCTTAAACTTTATCGAGTTCCAGGCGCGCACTCCGCAGACTCTCTATTCCTCAGCCACTCCCCAGGCACTCGAGCTGAGCCTCAGTCAGGGTGAAAACACACCTGCCACGGCCCAGCAACTCATCCGCCCCACCGGACTTCTGGACCCAGAAGTCAAGGTTTTTCCCACCAGCAACCAAATTGCCCACCTGGTCAGCGAGGTGATCTCCCGCAAGGCCAAGGGCGAGCGTACCCTGATTCTCACTATTACCAAACGTATGGCCGAGGATCTGACCGACTATCTCAAGGACCCGGCCAAGATTAAAGCCATTTTAAATATTGAGGAAGTTCCTGAACTCAAGGTCCAGTACCTTCACTCCGATGTTCTGACCCTCGACCGTTCTGACATCCTCGATGATTTGAGAAAAGGAAACTTTGACTGCCTGGTCGGTATTAATTTACTTCGAGAGGGGATTGATTTACCCGAAGTTTCCCTAGTTGCCATACTTGACGCTGACAAAGAAGGCTTCCTACGAAATCCAACCTCACTCATCCAAACCATGGGTCGTGCCGCCCGCCACGTCAATGGTATGGTTTATCTTTACGCCGACCGCATCAGCAATTCAATGAAACAGGCAATGGAGGTGACCGGTCACCGTCGTCAGGTTCAGATAGAATACAACAAAAAGCATGGGATTACCCCGATCGGTATTAGCAAACCAATCAAAGAAAAATTATTGAAGCGCGAAGAAAAAAAAGAAAAAAGTACTCGGACCGAGGACATCGATCCCGAGGCGTTGACTTTGGGGGACAAAAAAAGACTCATCAAGTCGATGAAATCACTAATGACAGCCGCCGCTAAAAATTGGGATTTCGAGGCCGCCGCCAAGTATCGTGACCTGATCACTAAACTTTCCTAATATCATGTTAAGATAAAAAACATGGACGGAGAAGAAGAAAGAGAACTAGACGAAGAATCGCCTGTGTTTGATGATGGTATTAGGGAATGGGCCGAAAAATATGCCAAAGAACTGGATGAACAAATTAGGCAAACTCAAGGCCGTCAAAAAAAGATCATGGAGCGACGGGCCGGTGGTTTCTGGCGGGCCATCGGTGTTGTCGATGGCTGTACCAAAGCCCAGGCTGTCGCCTGGATCCAAGAAGAAAGCGGTGGGGGAACAGGAGCTACCATGGACGATCTTGGCGAAGTTGGAGGGACAGTTTGGGGCTTGAGCACCGCTTGCAATACCCTCTCGCCTTGGAAAACAATTCTTGAGGCGGTCGCTTATTTGGTAGCATAGAGGCTAATTCTTCGGATTTCTTACTGGTAATTGGCTTCAAAAGGGGGTAGAATCGACGGTTATGGGTGAAATCTCTCCAAGCACACATTTGATCATCAAGGGTGCCCGTCAACACAACCTCAAGAACATTAATCTAACTATCCCGAAGAACAAGTTGGTAGTCTTTACTGGTGTTTCAGGCTCAGGCAAGTCTTCCATGGCTCACGACACTATCTACGCCGAAGGTCAAAGACGTTATGTGGAGTCACTTTCCAGCTACGCCCGTCAATTCCTGGGAGTTATGGATAAACCAGACGTTGACCAAATAGAAGGTCTTTCGCCTGCGATCTTGATCGACCAAAAACAAGGTTCTCACAATCCTCGCTCAACCGTTGGTACCGTTACCGAAGTCTATGATTATCTCCGCTTGCTTTATGCTCGCGTTGGCCATCCTCATTGTCCCCAGTGCGGTCGGGAAGTCATGGCCGCCGACGTTACCCAGATTCGTGATGCCGTCTATTCCTTGGTTCAAAACCATTCCACTATGACCAAACAAAAAGGCGTTCGTCTCCTGATTATGTCTCCCATCGTCAAGAACAAAAAGGGTGAATTTAAGGACTTGCTGATTAATCTGACCAAAAAAGGCATCGGCATCGTTCGTGTCGATGGCAAATTCATTAGCACCAACGCCCCCCTAAACTTATTCAAAAATAACCGACACAACATCGACGCCGTTATCGACAAAATAGTCATTAGTAAGGAAGGGGAGGGGATCGACTCCCAAACTGACAAGAGCCGCTTGATCGAGTCCATAGAGACTGCCCTCAAACTGGCTGGTGGCGAGGTGGTCGCCAATATTGTCAATGACGCCAGTTTGTCATTTCCGGAAAACCCTAAAAACCTGGAAGACCACCTCTACTCCGAAAATCTCGCTTGTCCTTTCGACAATATTTCTTTACCAAAACTAGAACCACGATATTTCTCTTTTAACTCCCCCGATGGTGCCTGTCCAATCTGTACCGGCTTGGGTTCCAAACTGACTCTAAATAAAGACCTAATTCTCGCTCCAAGTTTGACCCTTCGCGAGGGTGGCATCGTCCCCTTGGCCTCACAATTTGAAACTGAAACTTGGATGGCTCGTTTAATCACCAAGATTATGGCCGACGCCGGCTTTAATGACCGCACCACTTTGGAAAAAATGAACCCGATCCAAAAACGGGTTCTTTTCGATGGTACCGGTGCCATCGTTCATGGTATCCATGGTTTAAACTCCCAAGGTAGACCAACCATCTGGCATACCCCCTTTATTGGCCTGACCGCTGAATTTGAGAGACGTTATCAGGAAACCAATTCCCAATATGTTCGCGAAGACCTTGATCAGTACATGACCAAACTTCCCTGTCCTACTTGCCAAGGTGATCGTCTCAAACCGGAAGTTCTCGGCGTCACTGTCAACTCGATCAATATCGCCCAATTCACCGCTTTTTCTATCGATAAAGCCTTTAAGTTCGTCATTGAGCTAAATAACAAACTCTCCCCGGTAGAGCTGCAAATCGCCACGCCAATCATTAAAGAAATCAGAGATCGTTTGGAATTTCTCCAATCAGTCGGACTATCCTATCTCACTATCAACCGCGAAGCCGGTAGTCTTTCTGGCGGCGAACTTCAACGCATCCGTCTTGCCAGTCAGATCGGTAGTCGTCTCACCGGTATCCTCTACGTTCTCGACGAACCCACCATTGGCCTTCACCAACGCGACAACCAAAAATTAATCAACACTTTGAGGAATCTGGTCTCCCTCGGCAACACCCTGGTGGTGGTTGAGCACGACCGCGATACCATACTTTCCGCGGAGCATTTGGTTGAATTTGGTCCTGCCGCTGGTGAAAAAGGAGGTGAACTTACTTTCCAGGGAAGCGTCGATCAAATCAGAGGGAGCAATTGTATTACTGGTCAATATTTGAGCAATAAGAAAAAAGTTTCTCCGCTAAAGAAAATGAAAAAACTAATTCAAAACAGCGATATTGTTCTTACCAACTGTACCCATCACAACCTAAAGAACATTAGTGTTGAACTACCTCTCGGAAAGTTAATTGGTGTCACCGGGGTTTCTGGATCAGGAAAGTCATCGTTGATTGTCGACACACTCTATGAAGCACTAGCCCGAAGTCTGAATCGTCAACATCAACGCCAAGAAATACCTTTCGAGAAAATAAAGTTCGTTGACTCAATCAAAAGAGTCTCTTTAATTGACCAAAGTCCCATCGGCAGAACGCCCAGAAGCAACCCCGCCACCTATACCAAATTATTCGATTACATCAGAAATATTTTTGCCGGCACTAAAGAATCTCATCTGCGTGGTTATGGCCCGGGACGCTTCAGTTTCAATGTCAAAGGTGGTCGTTGTGAAACCTGTCAGGGAGAGGGCCAAATCAAAATCGAGATGCAATTCATGGGGGACATTTACGTCACCTGTCAGACTTGTCACGGTACTCGTTTTAACCAACCGACCCTCGAAGTCCTCTACAAAGGCAAAAATATCAGTGAAATACTTGATATGACTATCGACCAGGCCTCAGATTTCTTCAAAGGAATTTCGGCGGCCGAAAAAAAGCTATCTACCATGAAACAAGTCGGTTTGGGTTATATACGCCTTGGCCAACCCGCCCCAACACTTTCAGGAGGCGAGGCCCAACGTGTCAAGCTAGCCAGCGAATTAGCCAAGACCGGATCGGGACACACCGTCTATATTCTTGACGAACCCACCACCGGCCTTCACTTCGATGATGTTAATAAACTAATGCAAACCCTGGTCGACCTGGTCGAAAACGACAATACCGTCATCGTCATCGAACACAATCTGGATGTCATCAAAAACTGTGATTACCTCATCGATATGGGACCTGAGGGTGGTGATGGTGGTGGTGAAATTATTGCCGCTGGCACACCAGACGAAGTCATCAAACATTTTGATACCCCAACCGCGCAGGAACTGAAGAAAATCCTCTAACTTGACTAGAATATCCCATAGTACTAGAATGTATCACAGTGTTCGCTCACGAACTAGAACAAAGACCGCATAAAACCTTAGATATCGTCGTCCAGGCGATCGATTTGATCTGGGACAATGTTTTGGAACCTCCTCAAAATACCTACAAAGTGACTGCCCGTGACCCAGAACCAGATGGGGGCCAAACTATTCAGGAAATTTTCATAATTAAACGAATTTACGACACTGCCTACTACATAAAGTGCCAAATCAGCAGCCTTACCTCTCTGGGTGGTAAAACACCAGTCTTTAATACACCCATCGAGGTGATTGAATACCGTCTGTTTCCCAAACTTTTTGAGAAAGGCAAAATTAATATTACCCACACGGATTCAAATACAGGCATTACTACGCAGGAAGATGTTTTGATGGATAACCTAGACGGCTTCGACTCAACAGCCTCAAAAAACTTGAAAGGCTTACAACTAAACCTCCTCTCTCTCCTGATCGGCCATTGTAAAGAGGTTTCTCTATTTGATCCATTTCCCAAACAGGTAAAAGAACTTCTTTGTGAAGTTTATGATCGTGATTACGTTGAAGATTTATGGCGCACTGGTATGTCAGATAAAGATGAACCGTAGGAATAAATTCCTTTCCGTTATACTTTCCTCATGCGTTTCCTGACCAAACTTCTTATCATGGTATTTTTTATTGGTCTTGGTCAATTGGTCTTGGCGACTCCGGCACACACCCTTGCCACCTTTGCCACCGATTATGTCGTTACTTACGACATCAATGAACAAGGTCAGACCCACGTAACCTTCAATATCTCTCAAAAAAATAACTTATCAACCGTCTACGCCACCAGTTTCTCTCTTAGCCTTTCCCAAACTAATCTAAAAAATATCCAAGTTGGGGATACAACCGGTCCAATCAATCCCCAAATCAGTCAAACCGAGAACATAACGAACATCAATTTCGACTTTATTAACAAAGTCGTAGGTAAAGACAAGGTTAACCAGTTCATAATTCAATATGATTCTCCAGATATTGCCAACAAACAAGGTTCCATTTGGGAAATAAACATTCCCAGATTAGAACCAAATGAAAATACCAACAGTCAGCAACTAGTCCTAAAAGTTCCAGGAAGTTTCGGTCAACCAGCTTATATTGACCCAAAACCCAGTCGAATTGATGGCAGTAACTATCTTTTCACCTCCGCTGTCTTAGGAAACAAATCTATCTCCGCCGTTTTTGGCACCACCCAGTACTTCAAACTTCAGCTTATTTATAACCTCAGTAACCAATTAGCCAAAAATCTCACCACTCAAATAGCCCTTCCGCCAGATACTGCTTATCAGACTGTCTACCTGAAAAACCTCAACCCTCCCCCCAATGATCTTGCGTCTGACCCAGATGGTAACTGGCTTGCTTCATACACCATTAGCCCGAATACTGATCTCCAGATCACCGCCAATCTCTATCTAAAACTCGCCTTCAGTCCCAAAACTATTCCCCTCGAAAACCCAGATCTTTACACCCGAGCCACCAAAATCTGGAATTACGAAGACCAGGATATCGCCGTCAAGGCTGTCGGTCTTCGAACTCCAAAATCCATTTACGATTTTGTTACCAATTATCTTTCCTACAGCTATACCCGCATCAACCAAAATAGCGGCATCAATCGTCCTGGTGCTGTCTGGGCACTCGCCAATCCGAAAGCCGCTATCTGTACTGAATTCACCGACCTCTTTATTACCTTGGCTCGCAAAAACAATATTCCCGCTCGCGAAAATCAAGGCTTCGCCAGCAGTAGTAACAACAAACTAAAGCCTTTAAGCCTTGCCAAAGACGTTTTGCATGCCTGGCCAGAATATTACGATCAAGCAAAACAAACGTGGGTTCAGGTTGACCCAACCTGGGGAAACTCCACCGGTGGAATTGATTACTTCCACAAACTTGATCTGAACCATCTTGTCTTTGCCATTCACGGCGTTGACTCGACTCAACCACTTCCAGCAGGATCATACAAGACTATTGGGGGCGGAAGTAAAGATGTCTTTGTCCAAGTCACAAATCCCATTGCTTTCCCGAATCCCACTTTTGATATCTCGTACAGCTCAAATGACAGTCAACACCTTCTTCTTAGTCTAAAAAATACTTCTGGTGTATCCGGAGACGCCAAAATTGATGTTGCCGAGGATTCCCATATCAAAGGAGGCGGGTCCAGCTATCATCTGGCTCCCTACTCAACCAAGGCCGTCGAAATTAACATAAAAAACGCCCCCAACCTGCGCGCAATTACCGCCCCGCTTATAATTAACGTTAATGGCCAAAAAACCACCCTTAATATCACTTACCGGCCCAATCTACCGGTCGGTCTCGTACTCGCAACCGCCGTACTTAGTGCCGTCGGACTTACCCTCATTGCCAGGGGTGTATATCTTCGCCGCCGCCGCCGGAACGCCCCTGTACATTGGTAAGTCGATCAATCTGAAAAGCAGGCTCGCCCAACACTTTGAAAACAGTCGCGAGCCGAATAGTAAGACCGCTCATTTTATTCCTCAGACCAAAACTCTTGTTCTTCAAACCGTCGAAAGCGACCTTGCCGCCATCATTTTGGAAGCCAACCTAATCAAGACCTACCAACCTTACTACAACTCAGCCACCAAAGACGACAAGACCGTCAGCCACATCGTCATCGGCGATCCTCCCCATTTTCCTATCAAGGTTGTTCACAAATCAGATCTCAATTTAAAAAACTACACCAACCCAGAAACACAAATTTATGGTCCGTATCCCAACGGTGCTATCGCCATCATTGTTCTAAGACAAATCCGTCGTATTTTCGGCTATTGCCAAAATCCAGATAATCCAAATCAAAGAGCCTGTTTTTATTTTCATCTGCACCAATGTCCTGGTCCTTGCAATGGCATGATTACAAAGACCGCCTACGCCAAACACCTAACCAGAATCAAGGTCTTTCTCTCCGGTCGCTTCCAAAATCTAATGGCATCTTTAACCAAAGAAATCAATCTGTCTTCGAAAAAACAAGATTTCGAGCAAGCCGGTCGATACAAAAAACAGCTAGAAGCCCTCCAAATAACCGTAAATAGCCATCAATATAGCAAACTTCTCATTCTGCCCGCGGCCACTAGCAAGGTTCTTGATCAGGCAGTGTTAGTTTTAAATCATCCCAAACTAAAAAACCCTCCCCGACGAATCGAATGTTATGACATGGCTACTCTGAATCAGGAGAATACAGTTGGGGCCATGGTTGTCTTTGTCGCTGGCCAACCGGCCAAGGACCAGTACCGCAAATTCTTGGTCAAAACTAACAAACCGGGTGACCCCCACGCCATGAAACATATTATGGAGAGAAGATTGGGGCGTCAAGATTGGGATAGACCCGATCTCATTATTCTCGATGGGGGAGTACCCCAACTTTCCATCGTCAGTGAAATAATTCCCAAAGACATTCCGGTGATTGCCCTTACCAAAAAAAGGGAGACCGTTCATTTCTACGATGAGCATCATCAGGTGGTCAATCTGAATTTGCCGTATCACGGTAATGTCTTGAAATTGTTTCAACATATCCGTGACGAAGCCCACCGTTTCGGCACCACTTATCATAAAAAGCGAAGAAAGATGACGACTTTTGATTGAGTTATACTAGTTTTATGAAGACAATTTTGCGTGCAATTTTTCTAAACTTAATCACGCTCTACATCGTCGCCTTATTTCTTCCCGGCCTGATCATCACCCCCCAAGTTCTCACCTATCTCTCTGCTTCAGTCGTCTGGACTATTCTCAACAAAATCGTCAAACCAGTCATCAAATTATTGCTCCTACCCATAAATCTGATTACCCTTGGCCTCTTCTCCTGGGTCGTTAACGTCATCACTCTCTTTATGCTCAAATACTTTATCAAGGGGGTAGCAATTCAGGCCTTCACTTTCGTGGGTCTCACCTACCAAGGATTTGTCATCCCAGAAATGCATTTCTCGCTTCTCTTTGCCTACATTATCACCTCTTTGGTTCTATCGGTTGTCCACAGCCTTCTAATTTGGCTGTTACACTCCTAACAGGCTATAATTGACCCATGAATCTGATACTAGTCTTTCAAATGATTGTCTCCGTCCTCCTTCTGTTGGCCATTTTGGTGCAGGCCAATGGTACTTCGCTTGGCCGTGCCTTCGGCGGTATGACCAACTACCATACCAAAAGGGGCGCCGAAAGAGCTCTTTTTGTAGGCACCATCATCTTGGGTACGATCTTTGTCTTGCTTGCTCTTCTCAATTTGACCGTTAATCGATGAACAAATTTTTTCGCCGTCAATTCTGGTTAATCAGCGCCTTCTTCAAGAGATACTACCAGGTAGTTATTGGCAGTTTTATCCTCTCAGTCATTTTTGGCTTAATCATCAACTCATATCTTTCAAAACTACCCAAAACTCAAGGTACGATCAAAATTGGACTCATTGGCCAATACACCACTCAATCCCTACCCAACCTCGTCAAAAATATCCTAAATTCTGGCCTCACCAAGCTCGGTCCGAATCAAACAATTGTCCCAAATCTGGTCCAAAACTGGGAAATCGGGGATAGTGGAAAAACTTACAACTTTATTCTCAAATCCGGTCTCACCTGGTCAGACAGAACTCCCGTAAAGACTAAGGATATCTCCCTTAATATCCCGGACGTGAACATCCAGTACCCCTCGGACAACCAAATCACATTTGTCCTACCCCAGGCGTTCTCGCCCTTTCCTTCAGTTCTAACTAATCCCATCACCAACAAAGATGGCCTCACCATTAGCGACTACCGCGTCACCCTTACCCAGAACTCCAACGGTCTTCTTTCTAAGATTATTCTTCAATCCAAAAAGCAAACCATTGATGTTCGGATCTTCGGCGGCTCCACCCAAGCGCTGACTTCATATAAACTAGGCGAGATCGACGCGATCTATAACTATCCAAAAATTGACTCAGTCGACCTAAAACCGTACGGACAAATTCAAGAAAGTAATAATTACCACCAGTCCTTGGTTTTATTTTTCAACAATCAGGACCCACTCTTAAAAGACAAAAGTGTTCGTCAAGGAATCGCTTATGCTATCAAAAACAAGTCATTTGGTAATGAAAGGGCCGTCGGACCGATTAGTAGTGACTCCTGGGCCTACAATCCTTTGGTCAAACTTTATGATTACGATCCCGTTCGAGCAACCACTCTTATCAAAAGTGCTCTCTCAGATAAATCACAAGCCCTCAACTTGGAATTGGCGACCATTCCCCAATATCTAGCTGTCGCCGAAAAAATTAAAGGGTCTCTTGACCCAAACCTGATCAATCTCAACATCAAAGTAGTTACTAGTAGACCCGACTCTTATCAACTGTTTTTGACTCTCTTTGAGATTCCCGCTGACCCGGACCAGTATGTTTTCTGGCACAGTACTCATGGTACCAACAATATCAGTCGTGTAAATAACGAAAAAATTGACAAAGATCTGGAGGATGGCCGCCGCACCAACAATCAAACCACCCGAAAACAGATCTACAACGACTTTCAGCGCTCTTTTGACGAAGAGCTTCCCGCTCTCTTTCTCTTTTACCCCCGCTACAACAATCTCGCTCGTCACGAGGCTATATTTGATATAATCAAGCCCGAAACCGCGCTTTAAACCGTCGTTTCATGATCAGTTGCCAAAAGGGCAGGTGGCGAAATTGGTAGCCGCGCAGTGTTCAGAACGCTGTGAGGAAACTCTTGGAGGTTCGAGTCCTCTCCTGCCCACCACAAAAACTGAAACTAAAGCATAATGAACTGCAGGAATTACAAAAAGACAATTCCCTTCTCAACGAAGAAGTTGATGCCGATGATATTGCCGTGGTTGTCTCCAAATGGACGGGAATTCCTGTTACACGCAT
>OBEQ011409574.1_pt1 | contig 25844 bp, 14 predicted proteins | sample 1670901 | NCBI WGS metagenome assembly OBEQ01 (sample SAMEA104232315, study PRJEB22302) | groundwater metagenome | biome: forest; feature: aquifer; material: groundwater | place: USA | collected 2011-08-07 | depth 5.4 m | reverse complement strand
GTGGTGCCGAGCCCCTTCTCCGGATGATCCTTCCAGACGTCCTGCGTGGTGATGGCGGTAAAGCCGATGCCATCCGCAATGGCGCGTGCGCCCCACGGTTCACCGACGCAGAAGCCGTCCATGTTGCCGACGCGCATGTTGGCCACCATCTGTGGAGGCGGCACGGTGATCGTCTTCACGTCGGTGAACGGATTGATGCCGTTAGCCGCAAGCCAGTAGTAGAGCCACATGGCATGCGTGCCGGTCGGGAAGGTCTGGGCAAAGGTGTATTCACCCTTTTCGCTGTCGATCAGCTTCTTCAGGCTGGCGCCGTCGGTGACGCCTTTTTCTTTGAGCTTGCTCGACAGCGTGATGGCCTGGCCGTTGTTGTTCAGGCTCATCAACATCGCCATGTCCTTCTTCGGCCCGCCGATGCCGAGGTGCACGCCGTAGATCAAGCCATAGAGTACGTGCGAGGCATCGATCTCGCCGTTAACCAGCTTGTCGCGTACCGCCGCCCAGCTGGCCTGCTTTTCCGGAATGATCTTGAGTCCGTATTTTTTGTCGATACCAAGTTCCGCGGCCATCACTACGCTGGCGCAGTCGGTGAGCGGAATGAATCCGATCTTCACTTCAGCTTTCTCGGGGGCATCCGAACCGGCTGCCCAGACGGACGCACGCATTCCCGGGATAAGACCCGCAATCGTTGCCGCACCCGCTCCGACGGCCGCGGTTTTCAGAAAATCACGCCGGGTTACCGCCTTTTTTTCCTCCTGCCCCGGTACCGTCTTCTTGTCTTTCATGTCGCGCTCCTCGTTAGCGTTAAAAGAAACTGAAAAATAAAAAAGGCGCCCATCCTGCCGGGAATAAATTCCCGTCAAAATGGACGCCGTTGTCCCAAATGAGACGGACCGCCATTGGTCCGCCGTGATGATCTTTACAGCTGTCTCAAGGGTCGGATCGTCATTGACCCAACGCTTGTTCCAATTTACTCAATGCTGTGCCAGCAATTCCTCTGCGGCGATGATGCTCTTCGCCACTTCGATCATTCGTGTGCCGCGATCCATCGCCATTTTGCGCAGCGCGTCATACGCCGCCTGCTCGACCAGATCGCGCCGGCGCATCAGGATGCCCTTTGCCCGTTCCACGTCGCGTCGTTCTGCCAGCTTCTCCACTGCGTCGTCGCGCTGAATCCGCATCGCCTGGAATTCGGTGAACCGCGCCACCGCCGCTTCGACGATTGGCATCACGCGCTCGGCCTGAAACCCGCCCACGACATACGCGCTGGCGCCGGCCTTCACCACCGCCCGCACATCGTTTGCCGGACTGCGATCGGCGAACACCACGATCGGCACCGGCTGGCGCTCCATTACCATCCGCACCTGACCCAGCAATCCCGGCACCGGCTCGGCGCTCTCTACAATCAGCGCATCGGGCTGTGCCCGTTGCACGTTCAAGGCAAGATCGTCTTGCAACGAAATCACGTTGACGAGGTGATGCTGCGCCGCGGTGAGCGCCTGCTCGATCTGGCGCGCGCGTTCTTCGCGCTGCGTTGCCACTAATACTCGCCACCGGGAAGTCATGATTCTGTGTCCTTGCAAAATGTGTCCGCGAACTACATTTGCAACCGGTGTGCCAATACTGAAATTTAAAAAAACTCTATGTGGATCAATATACTAGAGGGCGATAGGCGGAACCGGCCTGGGGCCAGGCGTAGCACCGCTGCACTTGCAACGAGCGCTGCAAGATGCGCGTGCGATAGCCTGGTGCAAAATAAATCACAAGAAACGTGCATCACAACGTGAAGGCATGAAATGCGAATGGGCCGCAAACGCGGCCCATTCAATCACTGCCAGAAATAAAACCCGTGCCGACTAGTCGGCAAAAATGCGTTCGGGATGATCCAGGTCGTTAACGACGCGCCATTCGCTGGCGCCGGCTTCGCGCAGGCGCTTCTCCCACGCCTCGAGCCGGCCCATATAGCGCTGCGGGTTTACGTTGTCGGTGTCGAGCTTGGTGACATTGAGCGCGACGATTCGAATTCCCGACAGGTGCAGCGGTATATCGCGCTTGATCTGTTTATCCAGATCCTCTTCCATGTCTGAAACAATCAGGATGGTCTTTCGTCCGGCACCGGTTTCGTTCAAGAACTCCGCCGCCTGAAGCAACCCGCCGGTGATGTCCGTATAGGCGCTGCCGCCCTTGATCTGCTGACTGAGCTTGGCAATCTGTTCCTGAAACGCGCGCTTCTGGGCATTGGCCTGCAGCGGATCCTTGTCGAAGGTCGCCTTGGCCAGAATGTCCTTCTCCGTAAAGCTGCGGCTCTTGACCCGCGCCACGGCGAGTGTTTCACCGGGATTCAAGGTGCCCAACAGGTAGTTGATGACCCGCTGAACCTTGTCGAACTCCTTGACGTAGGTGCCCGACGTGTCGACCAGCACATACACAGCACGTGCGTAGCTCTTCTTATCGGCGCAGCCGCCGAACGCCAGCACGGCCACCAACGCAACCGCCAGCACTCTCACGAGCGTTTTCATGGTTTCACCCTGTCTTGCGGAAATCGTCGTGTTCCGTGAACTTCTTCACGCCGGGCGTAGCACTTTTTGGCGCCCCATTTGACCGCACCGCCCGTTCGATCAGCAACGGCAGGAAAATCAGGACGTCATAGAGCATCGTCAACGCCGTCGCCGCGTGGCGCGCGAAATTGGACAGCACCCGCAGCAGCATCCCGACGCTGCGCATGAGCACCACCAGCAACGCTCCGACCACCGTGCGGCCCGAACTGATGAGGTATTCGAGCGGGATGGCGATAAAGGCAAGCGCAAACGGCAGTATGAAGCCGAGAATCATCTGCCCGGCCACCGGGACTTTTGTGACCCAACTGGTATCGACGGGCGCGGCGACCACGGCGCTGCTAAGGCCCCGCTTGAGCTCGATATCCGCAGCCACGATCATATCGCGCATCACCGCCAGCGCCATTTCCCCACCCGCCAAAATCAACAGGATGGTGAACGACGCCCACATGATCCGCGAGCGCATGCTGTCTTGCATATTGTTGATGCGCGGAAACAGGTGCGTGATCCGCAGCGACTCCATGAAGAACAACCCCATGGTAGCCTCCACGAACAAGATTACCAGCGCCGCCACGTGCGCCGCTTCAAAGCCACCAGCCAGATACTCGCCGCCGCCAACCATGGCGGCCATCGGCCGTGCGATGAGCCAGAAGTTAACGAACGCGCCGCCCGCCGCCACCGTCACCACTAACGCCGCAATGACAAACTGCGTCGCCGCCGAAGACGTCAGGGCATGCTGCACCTTTTCCGAGCGTGCAAGGATCTGTTCGTACTTCTCCATCTGCGCATCAATCTTTTGCGCACTCTCTTCGAGACCAGTGAGGTTCTTGCCAACGCGCGTGAGCGTCTGCTCGAGCGAACGCCAGAACGGCTGAAAACCTTCGAGAATCTTGTGCCGCTCTTCGTAAGCCTTACGATATTCGCCCACAACCTTGTCGTAGATCTCGTTGATCGACTGGCTGATGTCTTCCAGGATCTTCTGCGCCAGGCCATCGCCATTGTTTTTGATCTTGGCGATGACTTCCACGGCCTTGACCCATTCCGGCGGTGGCGGCGGTACTTCTCCGCACTTCTGGAAGTCCTCTTCCACATGCGTCAGCTCATCGAGCAACCGGCGCTGCAGCGCCGGATAGCCTTGCAGATCGCGGCGTACGATGGCCGTGACGCGCTCGAACTCGCGCTGTATCGCCTGCGTAACTTCTTCGCGTCCGTGCGCCAGCAGCACGACCTCATTGCGTCGGTGCATCTGCTCCGCGGCGCTGACACACCAGCGTGCGGCGAGACGTAAGGGATGGGCAAGAGCACGCACCAGCGCCCGCAACAACCCATGCACCGGGGCACGGGCTGCGTACAGGAACGGGAGGGCTATCAGGAACAAAACCAGTGCAGAGAGCACGGGATTATTGGGGAAGAGCATCCAGTCCACGGTCGGCCCCCTAATTATTGTTAGGCAGAGGGCCTATTTACACCCCATTAACACACGGCGGCAAGACACCACCGATAACTGGTGTGTTTTCAAGGGTGTAGCGGGACATTCGTGAATGCAATTAACGTGATCAAACCCCGTTCGTGGTGAGCCTGTCGAACCATCGCTGGTCCACAGTCACCGATCCGCAGCGCGGAATATCTGGTCGTGCGCTAAAGAAGATCTGATTTCTTTCCCCTCCCCCTCCGGGAGGGGGATTCAGCGATGAAGTCAATTCACCAACATCAACGTATACCGCAACCATTCATCCAGATCGATACGCAGCGCTACTAGTGCCGGGTCGTTCAGCCCCAGTAACCGCTCGGTCGCACGCAGCGCATCGGTGATCGACTTGTCGATGGTCGAGGCCTGGCTGGCCTTCTGGATATCGGCGGCGACTTCCTTGAGTGTATTTCGGTACGCGGGCAGACTCGCACTCATGGCACTGGCGCGGGCGGCCAGGCCATCGAGGGAAGCGATGGACTCGATGTAGAGCGTGAGATCCGTCTGCGTGATGACGCCGTTTGCGACACTGATCGTGGCATGCAACGGTACACTGCCGACGATGCCGGGCAATCGTAGGTAGAAGAGCAGTTCTTTTTCTTCGTTGGCCTGCAGCGGCACGCTCCAGCTGACGGACTGAGTTGGCGGTGTGGCCTTGACGGTTCCCCCGCCGGCATCGACGACGCTGGTACCTTGCGGGAGGGCGATGGTGGCGGTGGCAGTGGTCGCCACGCCACGGTTCTTAAGCAGCAGTTTGATCGGCAACACAGCGCCCAAGCGTGCACGCAGCGGTTGGGGCTCCGTGAGATCGAGGGCGGCGAGCAGGGTTTGGGACGCCAGGCTGTGGGCGCCATCGCGGGTGGCACTTACCAGCAGATCGAAGCCGGCGAACACGGAGCGGCCACGGCCATAGCCGTTGGTGGTGATGGCATCGAGGTACTGGTCATCCCCGCCTTCGCATTCGTTGGGCTCGGTGCCCTTTTCGAACGAGACGCCGAGCAATTTCTCGTAGTCGGCGTCCTGGTAGCGCTTGCCTTGATCGCAACAGTCGCGCTCATCGGGGCCCGGATAGTAGTGCGGTCCGCCTAAGCGGTAGCGGGCCAAAAGTTGTGCGCTCGTGCGCTTGATGCGCAGCGCCTTATCACCGGCCAGCACGCCGATGCGCCCGCTTAAGGTGATCGGACCCGGAAGGAGTTCTGCCTCCACGGCATTGCTTACCTGGCCGATCAGTTTCATGCCGAGCACGTCCAGGAGTTTGTGATGGCGCGCATCGTGAGCGCCTGCGATCAACAAGCCATCACCACGGAAGACCGCCTCGCGCAGTTCTTGCTGCGCCGGTTCACTTAACTTCTCTTGCTCGGCGAGTACAGCATAGAGGGCGTAGCGGCCGCTTCGCATCTCGCGGGTGAAGTCATCGGCGCGCTCGGTGACGGTGTAGGACCAACCCGCGGATTTTAAGAGCGCTTCCAGAAAAGCGCGCTGGGCGCTCAAGGCAGGCGCTTGCTTCGGGCCGTGGGGGTCACGGTCGTGTGTGCACGGCGCCGGTTTGCTGCCGGAGGTCTGCGCGGCATTCGTTGCTTGGCCATATCGCTTGTCATCGTCTTCGTCTTTGTCGGCGCAGCGGCTCGAGTCATCGAGCAATACAAGCAGGCGCCCCTTGGTGCCGACACTGAGGTTGGCGTCGACGCGAATCGGCGGCACCTTCAACACAAACGGCGCGTACGCAAGGCTCTTGAGCTCGGTGCCGATACGCGCCTGCAAGACACACGCATAGTTGCCGGCAGCAAGCCCACCGGTCATGAGAAGCGTCGCGGTCAACACGTTGCTTTGGTTCGGCGTCAAGTTCAGCTGTCCGACCTGTTCTCGCACCAACTGCTGCGTATCGAGATTCACCAATGCGTGATGCACTTCCAGGCTCGAAATTGGCAACGTACCAATGTTGGTAATGGTATCGGTGCAAGTCTGCGTTGATCCTGCCTCAAGCGACGGCAGCAAAGCACTGACGGCTCCCTTTAGCGCCTTGCTCAAGTCGCCCTGCACCGTGAATTGAGTATCCGCGCTCGCCCACACCGTGCCGGCGCTATCGAGGAAATCGCCGTGAACCGAGTAAACCGCGACGGGCGCAGACGTCAGCGTGTACGGGACAGTCTTGTCGCGGAACAGGTTGGGCAACAGCTGACCCACCGTTTGCGTCTGCGTGAATATCACCACGCCTTGCGGATCGCGGATGGTCAGTCGAAGCGCGGCGCCATCGATGATCGTATTGGCCGTCAGGTTCGACATCAGGCCATCGACTGTGACGATATCTGTCGTGTAATAGGTCGGCTTATCGGTCGTGAGACGCAGACTCGCCGCTGGCTGGTTCGATATGCTGGAGCCAATGGTGAAAGTCGAACTCGCCTGATGGATGAGCGCGCCGGCACTGTCCGTGAGCGAACCGCGCAAGCGATAAGTGCCGGCGAGTGCAGTGCCGGTGTTCCAATATTCAGCAAACGATATCGATGCGCCGGAGGCTAGCGTACTGGCACCGCGATCCGGGAATGTGGTGACGGTGTTTCCGCTTGCGTCTTCCCCCCGCAGCGCGCCGCGGAAGCTGCCGCTGATCGACGCAGTGTTGGTGATATTGGCGTTGAGCGTGACGGGCGCGTTTGGACCGTAGGTGCTTGCGTCCGTGCTCACCGCAATGCGGCCCAGCAGCGCAGCGAAAGCAGCACTGGTCTGGTTGTTGAGTTTGTTACATTCGCTGACCGTGTTCGCGGGATCGACAACCGCGTACACGGTGACGCCCGACAGCAAGCTGCTGAGCGGTATCGAGACATCGCGATACGCGCCAGCGGCGAGCGTCGCCATACTGACCGAGCCGAGCACACTGCCACCGCCTGCCGGGTCGCCCTGATAGAAGCGGACGATGACGCCGTCGGGCGACGGCGCCGCACCGGCATTGCCGATGCGGACGCTCAGCGTCACGCTTTGACCCTGGCCATTGTCGGCCAGCATCAGTCTTGACGCGGTCAGGTCCGGCTGCCCCGATGCCGAACGATCCGGAAATGCGTTCAGTCGATAATTGTTATTAGCTTGCCAGCTGTTCTGTTCGACGCGCGGAACGGTGCCGTTGTCGTTGATGTTCGTGATGTGATACGAGTGTTGATTCCAGATCTTGCGGGTCGGAACCCAACTGTTGTTCTCATCGGTATAGACGCGAATGCCGGCGCCGTTACCGCCGATGTAGTAGTCGTTCGTGCACACCACAATATCGGCGTGCCCATCGCCATCCACGTCCGCCACGACCGGCAGTTCATAGGCGGTCCCACTGCTGTTGGGAACCTCGAACAGAACCGCACCGGTCTTGCCGTTGTATATGCGCAGGAAACGTTCGTCGTTGTAGACGATTTCGGCGTTGCCATCGCCGTCGAAATCAAAGACCGAGGATCCGGTGACATTCGAGCTGCCGTCCTGTGTCGGGCTCGTCCACAATATGCTGCCGTCGGCCTTGAACACCACATAGCGGCTCGCGCCAGCGACGCCGATTTCTGGAATACCGTCGCCGTCGACATCGGCAATGGTCGGCGCACCGCCCAGTCCGCCGCCGGGCAAGGTCACCGGGCCCCAGATAACCTTACCCTTATGATCCAGCAGGTACACGCTGCCGTACGAAACCAGGACAATTTCCGGATAAGGATCGCTGTTGAAGTTTCCGACAGCGGTATAACCATCATTCAGCGCTGTGTTGGCATGCAAGACCTGCCCGGTGGACGAATACGCCGCGGGGCCAGCGACAATGGCCGGTTTTCCGTCGAGATTAATATCCGCGACGATTGAAAGCGGATTGCTATTCGCGCCACCGACATAGCCGAGACTGCCACGCGAGCGTAGCGTGCCGTCTACGTTAATCACTGCATTGGCGACGACAATTTCTGGCACACCGTCGCCATCCATGTCGGCAATTGACGCGCCGCCCCAAGCGACGGGCACCAGGAAATCCGTTTGCGGACTCGTTTTCCATTTAAACGTGCCATCGTGCTCGAAGGCGATCAGCCCTCCGCCATACTTCGGCGCAATGATTTCGATCACTCCATCGCCGTCGATATCGGCAACCGCGAGACTTCCGTAACCATTGGTGCGATAAGCCGGGTTGGTTACGCTCCAAAGTTCGCGACCGTCTTTGCCACTGAGTGCACGCAAGACGCCTTCAGGGACAAATACGGTTTCGAAACTGTGGAAAATGAGTCCTGGAATGTCGTTCTGGTCGATCTTGCCGTCACCGTTGGTATCTTCAATGGGCGCCACTATCGGGACGCTCATGACCTGCCGGAATTGCGGCAAGACGCTGCTACCGGTCCACGCCCACTTGAGCTTCGGTTTCATGGTGCCGACCATGGGCGCGGTCTTGCATGCATCCGCCGTCGCGGCGATGTTATTCAGCTCGTTGGCTTCCGCCACCGCTTGGGTGCTGTCCACCCACACGCTGATCGGTGCGTCGCGGAAAAGAAGCTGCGCATTCACTGTAATATTGACGACCGTGGGACTGTTCACTGCAATAGTGCTCGCAATGGTCGCTTGGCCAAGGGAAACGTCGATACCCGAGTCGTAGGCGCCGTTACCGTTCGCATCGTAGAAGGCCAGCACCTGAACACTCGGGTTTGCGGCAACATTTCCCTTGTTAAGAATCACAGCGCTGAGCGTGCCGCTCAGCGCAAGGGTCTGTGGATCGTTGATCGTGTTGCTTCGATCGACCGACGATACCGTAAGATCCACGAATGCCGCGGCGGCTGACCGCAATCGCACCTGGCCCAGATCGAACGAACTTAACGGTGGCACCACCACGTCAATGTTCGCGCCTACATGGCCGCTCGCAGTAAATTGCAAACCGACGTTACCCGTACTTACGCCGTTGATCTTAAATCCGCCCTGCGCGTCCGTTGTCACATTACTGGACGTTCCCTGATTAGGATTACAATCCTTTCCATCGCTGCTTAGCGTGTGTCCCGCCGGGCATGTGCAAGCGATCTGCAGCGTGCCGCTACCACCACAATTGTTCGGCACAAAATTACAGCTCAACGTCCCTGCGCTGCCGGGATAGTTCCAAAAATGACATCCGGCTGGACCATAGGTGGCATCGTGATAGGCACCGCCCTGCAAGCAAGCGGCCGCAGGACTTGAATAACCCGATGCCGGGAAAAGAATGCCGGGACCGGTCAGGTTGCACAGCGGTGCCACCGACGTCGACGCGACTGAAATGGTGGCGCCCGCAATGGGAAGACTCGTGCCGGCGTCGACCACGATTCCTGTAATCGTCGACGTGTTCGCGCCGGGTGGTGAGGTATTCCTGGGATAAAGCAACGGCGAGAATGTAATTACCGTGTTGTTCTGCATCATTCCCGTCGCCGTCACACTATCGAATCCGGATAGCGATGCTTGTGCGCCAATGGTGCCTGCGGGAATTCCATCGATACGATATCGGCCGCTCGTGTCGGTCGATGCGGAGGCAGTGATCGATCCCGTCACGTTGATCGTTACACCCGACAGCGGCGCGCCAGTGACGCCATGCTTCACCGTGCCCTGCAGGCTACCGCCTGAACTAAGTAATGACAGCATGGGCGAAAAGATCAGCGTTGCGCCACCATCGAGGACGCTCGAACCCGAGGCCGTGACATAGCCTGCAAGACTGGCCTGCACGATTACCGTTCCACTGGGAACGTCGCTGATCTGGTAGCTGCCGTCGGCGTCAGTCACCGAATTAACCCCAGAGACCGAGACAACCACGCCCGCGAGCGGAAGCCTGGTCGATGCATCGCTCACGACGCCGCGAACCACGCCTGTTGTCGGCGGCGTCGGTGGTGTGGTGCTCCCCTTCGTCAGTGCGAGATCGCCGACGCTGAATTCCCCCACATCGGCCACCACCGAAGCGCTCGCGCTGCCGTATCCGGCGATGGAGAACTGAATCCGATAACTACCGGGCGCAAGATTGGTAAAACTAAAGCTGCCGCCGGCCGCCGTTACCAAGCTCGCGCTCGTCGGCCCGGAAATAGTCACCGCGACACCCGCGAGCGGCACAAGTGACTGACTGTCGATCACGCGACCCTGGATCGCCGCAACGCCGCCCGTGGCAGTAAGCGCTGGCGAGAACACGGCGATATCGCCGGCCACGAGCGAAACCGAGCCTGTGGAATCGAGATAACCGGTACGACTTACCCGCAACGTCACCAAGCCGGGCGCAACACCACTTAACTGATAAATGCCGCTCGCGTCGGTTACCGCGGGCGTCGGGCTGGTCGAGACGCTGACAACCGCCCCAGCGATGGGCTGATGGTTGACCGCATCCGTTACGGTCCCGCGCACGGTCGCGGTAGTGGCGGTCTGACCTTTAGTCATAGTGAGCGTGCCGAGCGCAACCGTGCCGCCAATGCTCGTCGTTGCCGTCACGGCAAGCCCCGGGTAGTCGGCCAAACTCAGATCCAAACGGTAACCGCCTGCGACAAGGTTGGTAAAGACGAACGCACCCGCATCGTTCGTTACCGTCGACCTCGTCGTCGCCCCGACAAGTGCGACGGCGACACCCTTGAGTGGCAGCCCGGTCGACCCATCGACAACTCTGCCGTTGATAGAAGAAAGATCGATATTGGCCTGCGGTGAGGCCACCAGATAAAGCGCCTGCAAGGCGAGCGCGGTGGTATACGGATCGTTGTTCCAACTGCCGTTGCTGAGCTGGGCGGATCGGAGGCCGTTGATACTGCTCGTGACGGAAGACGTGTCGGGCAGATAAGGAATCAACGCAGTTAAGGCAAGCGCGGTATTAAATTGTTCGCCCCAGCTTCCTGCGGCATCGCGCTGAGACAACAAGAAGTCTTTCGCTTTTACCAGCGCGGCGTGGGCCTGGGTATAGGTGTTGCGGTACGGCCAGAGGGAACGAAAAGAAATCGCCGTGAAGTATGACGACGAATCAATCTCACCATCGGTCCAGTTTCCATTTGCCTGTTGCCGGCTGAGGAGATAGCCGACCGCGATAGACACCTGAGGCCCGGTGTAATTGGTGGCAGCTAATGCTTGGAGCGCGTAAGCAGTATCGAGGACCGTACTCGGATATCCCGGTTGAAGGCCAAATCCGCCATCCACGTTCTGGTAAGTAAGCAACGACGTAATAAGCGCGGTGACATCACTGCCAGCCCGTGCGTGGAACTCTATTGTTCGGGCCAGGTATCGGGAATTGTTGCTGGCTTGCGTGTCGAGGAACGACGTGGCGGCAGGAATACCCGGTTTCGACATTTCGCTCAACGATTGAAACGTGAGCAGCGTCTGCGCGGTGGACTGGGCGGGATCGACCAAAGTAGCAGCATTTGTGTAGCTGCCGTTTGAATCCTGCTGGGTGGCGAGCCAGTTCACGCCACCTGCCACATCGGCAAAGACAGCAAACGGCGCACCGAGGCAGCACAGCAACATAGCCGCGTGCAGAAAACGCTGAACACCGTTTTTCATCGCACCCTCCCCGATCCCTGCCATTTCTTCTTCTAACTCTTCGATTCACCCGCCGCTGGATCAGCGACTGCGAACCAAACCGGTCAGCGCCAATTCGGCTACTTTATTGTTGTTGATCTTCGCCAACTCAAGCGCGGTGTGGCCTTGTGCGTCACGACCTTCGACATCCGCCCCCAGCGCCACCAGCGCTTCGACGATGCCCGGCTCGGTGTTGTACTGCGCCGCAATCATCAGTGCGGTTTGCTTGTTGTTGACCGTGCCATGGACATCAGCACCAAGCTTTACCAATTCGTTCATAATGGCCGGATGTTTGCTGTAGCCCGCCGCGGAAGTGAGGGGCGTACCGGAGAACATCGGCTCGTGCTCATTGAGGTCGGCACCGCGCGCCACAAGCGCCCGGATCACGGCGGGATCGGAGCTTCCCATCGCCGCCCACATCAACACGCCACCGTTTTTATTGCCGAGCTTCAATGCGTCGGCCGGTACTTCCTGCACCGTTTGCACCGTTGCCGTTGCCCAGAATTCGCGCGTGCTGTATTTCTTGTGAGGGTTCGTCAACTTCAAGAACAGTGCGAGGGCAATTACGACACCGAGCACAATGAGTAATTTTGGATTAACCGATCCCGTACTTGTTTTCATTTTTTTTGCTCTACTCCACAAAGAACTACAGACCTGAGAGCGCCCTATTAGATGCCGTCTATAGCTGGCATCCTTCCCAACGACACACTATCGGGCACCAACACACGGGTAAGCAAGACTGCACCAGAGCGGATGTTCCAAAAAAATCTGCTGACCGACAGATATCGAGATCACGATACCGACAGTTAAAAACAACGCTAACCACCCTGTCTGCTGTATGTCGGGAATCAATGCCGCCAGCGCGCGAAACCTCCGATGATAGTAAACCTTCACTTCACTATCTCTGGTAAATCGCGCAACCATGCGCTTTGCAAACTCCTCGTTGCCGAAGAAGAATAGAAAGTTTCCTAGTCGTTTCGAACGATAGGTCTTCCCATCAACACGATATTCGTACTCTATCCAAGGGCGATAGAACTTACTTGTGGTCGGCTCGCCATAATAGTTTCGGACGAGAACGTCGGATACCAATATCTTCCCTGTCGTTGTCGGCCAATGTTTGGTGCTCAACCCAACATAGATAGCCGCAAGCGCCACAACAACCATCAAAACCCCGCAAACAAACATAGGCCAGATTGGCATGATTCTTTTGTTGCCCAATAGAGTTAGAAGAGGCAGTGATAAGCGCCTGGGACTTCCGTCCGTCATTCTTGCCACAATTTCGCTTCTCCGCTTCACTTTTCACCGGAGACGCGAAAACGGACAAAGAACGGGTAGATGACCATCACTAATAGAACCCAAACGAGTAACACGCTCAGCCATCTTAAGTACAAACCTGTATGCACCATCGTTGCGCCAAATAGTCCAGCAACGGTATAAAAAAATAAATTAAAGGGAATCATTTTTTTTTGATTAATTTGCAAAATTGATTTGCAATTTTTGCACGCGAATTTCTGTCTTCCATATAGAGACAGTAATACCAGCCTCCAATATGGCTGCTTCGTTTTACATGCTGGACACCTAGCCATAGCGCTCCTTGTATTACCGGTCTGATAACCACAACTTTTTGTTGATAGTTACCCTGAACATCGAGCATCCTTGTACTGACTTAACCATGCGTCTACACCAGCAGCGAAAAGGAATGACGCCAAGACACCAGCAACAACGCCCAATACGGCACCAAATATGAACGACATGCCTAGACCAACTATGAAAAACGTTACTGCGAGCCCGGCAATAAATTGCGCATGAGGTGACGGACAATTCCAAAGCGCATCGATTACTGAAATTGCCGTATTTAGGAAATCGGCAATGTTCCCAGCCGACTCTTTTATCAAGCCCAAAAACGCAGCAAGATAACTCAACAGCTTCTGAAATAAATCCTGCACCTGAGTTGAGCTACCGTTCGTACCCCCCGTGATCTTATACGCACCATCTCCAGTCGCAGAATCAAAAAGGATATAACCTTCACCGGTCCATCCTGAAACCGTGATTCGATCAGTGTGGACGATAGCTTCCTTGCCGACTGCGAGTGCTTGCGTGATCTCGGTCATTGCCTGTGAATCGAGATGCAAGTGAGGCAGCGTTTGCGCTTGATTTGCTGGCGTCAGGTGGTAAATACGTTGGCCCAGACCGGAAGCAATTTGTATTGCCTTCACTGCCGAAATTCCCTGCACTGATTGCTGCGGCGTACTAAACAGCTGCTCGGGCACACTATGTTCGAGTGCCGACGACAATAGCCCGGTTTCTAGGCTCAGGCTTGGTTGCTTTGTCGTATCGCTGTCCAATGAACGTATGGCCCAGCCCAACCGTACATTGACAGCAATACTTCCGGGCGTGATAGCGCGAGGCAAACCGAATAGAGTCTGAACTTTTGGCTCATAACCAAACGTGCCGTAACCGAGCGGGAGATTGTGGCGACTTTTCTGTGGAACAGCCGCAAACCGAGCAAAATCGATATACTGACCGAAATAACTGAGTGTTCCTGCGTAAAAGATATCCCCTAATACATCTTCGCGAGTGAGCGCGCCGATGGCAGCGGCACTACCCAATTTAAGCGCTGTTTGCGTTTGTGTAATCTTGCTTCGGAGATTCTGCAACATAACCGACGATACGCTACCCCCGCCCACCATCACACTTTCATACGAACCCGCCGCAACCGCATAGGTGTACGTTTGGTTGCCGATACCACCAACTCGACTGATGCCGTAATAAAAGTTGAGGTCTTCCCCAAGGCGCATAGCGTTGCTCTGCCCCACAACCTGACCGTCTACGGCAATCTCGGGGATCACAGTAATAAGGTACGCGGGAATGCTCCCCAGTAACTGGCTTGGGTCGGTAATGGGGCCCGGCGGTAATAGCGACGCGAGCGTCTGTTCATCCGCAGCGGTCGCCGGTTTGAACGACAGCGTGACCTTATGGTTGTTAAGTCTGGCCCAAGGAAACGTAACCGGATTGATCAGCTCACCGATGGGATCAGTACCGAAGGCGAGTGTCATCGCGTTTTGAAGCGCGGCGGGCAACGTACCGTAGCGGGCACCGATCACGACTGCGCGATTAGGAAGTACGGTGGTAAAGACTTGGCTGTTCAGCGCGATGATTTTCCGGCCGCCGATGACGTCACCCACGGTGGCATTGGGCAGATTGGTGTTGATGTAGTTAGTAAGCGCCGTCTGTGCCTGTGTCTGCGCGTTTTGCAAGATGGCCGGATTGAGACCCGAGACCCAACCCTCTTGTTGATTCGTTGTACCGCTCGCAGCAAATGACTGAGCAAGGGCATTCGTGTCTATGCCGGCGATGGTGACGACATCGAGACCGGGCAGGTCTTGGTACTGCTTGAAGGTTGCATCGAGTGGGACCCAGGTGTCGGCAGATTTATTCACGGCACCCCACGAAGGGACGTAGTCAATCGCCGCCTCGACCCAGATGTGCTCGAGCTGTACTTTGGTAATTTGCCCGCCACTCGTGATGGTCGTGACGGGAACGCCGCCACTTGCCGCGTAGTCTGCTGCAGCGGTAATGCTGGTAAAGCCACCCGCCCAATTCATGAACTTATCGGCAGGCACTTCTATCGTGCCGTGGACGTAGCGGGCTGGGATACCGCTTGCACGATAAAGGGCAATGAGAAGACTTGCGATGTCCATTGCATTGCCGCGCTGACTGCCCAAGGTGACATCGGCATCTTGCTGTGCGCCCCAGGTCGGAATCCATTCGACGTTGTTACGCACCCAGTTGTAGATTTTGACGGGCTGGTATTCGAGCTCTAGCGCTTTGGCACGGATGGCCGGGGTGAGGGTAACTTCCGTGGTGGCAGCGAGATAGCTGGGGTCGGATGCACCGGTCAGCTGATCGAAACGAAAGTCACCAAGTGCCGCGAGTTGTACGGCCGGTTGGTCGTAGAGACCGGCACGGATGAAATCACCCTTTCTGAGCTTGGGCTTGTTCTTGGGGTCGGCCTTGAGGCTGCGATTAGGGAGGTTGTTCGGGTCGAACTTCTGTTGAGTTCTTTTCTTCTGTTTTTCTTTGAGATGATCTTTCGCTTTCTGCGTCTTCAAGCGACGGTCGTTGTCGTCTCTGGCGCTGTCGATGCCATCGAGGTTGCCTTTGAGTGCCGCCATTTCGGAGCGATAGTGTTTTACTGCCTCTGCGTGGCGCTGCAGGATGACCGGCGGCAGGTGTTTTTCCTTCAGGTGTTTTTCAATTCGATCGAAGTCTTCAATCGCCTTCTGATCCAGCGTCTCTAGCTCCGAACGGTGTGTTTTTAGCTCTGCCGCTTCTTTTGACGCATCGGCGCGCTTGAGTAATTTGGAATGGAGTTTTTCTAGGTGAGTCTCGATGCGCTCGAGATGCTGTGACAGCTTTTCGCTATCGCTCGGGGGTGGGGTGGTAAAGGTCTTCCGATCCGGAAGATTAGCCGCGATCGCCAGCGGCTGCAGCGTTAGCCCGAGAAACGCAAAGACGAGGGTAACGGCGGTGGCTTTGAGAAAAACCGGTGCACGGCGCAGCGTGGCCGTGGGCGAACAGACATCGCAATGACTTCCGTGAATCACTTCCCCTCTCCCCATTCTTGTTTTCTGTTGTGCCCCTTCTTGTTGGCGGGCTTACAACGCGAACGAGACTACGCTGCGCAGACGTTGTTGGTCAATGGACTTAAACGGAATCTAAGGAGATAAGAGGTGCCGTAAATCGTCAACTTGCAACGAGTCAATGACTTATGGAGGCTCTGATAAATCCCTCCGGGAAGGGAAATCTTCGAAAGGCACTTACCTTTCAGCACCCTTATGCGCCTGCCTAAGGAGTCGTTTAAATTCCTGACTCGTTTGCAGAGAGTCAAAATCCTTCTCGTTCTCAATCAAATCACGGCAGTTACAACCTGCGTTGACCGCGAGCTTAAGATTTTCGATAGCCTTTCTACGCTCACCAGCCGCGCTGTGGATACGTGCGACCTGTATGAATTTGAATCCCGGTGGAAATCTTGGCGGCGCATCAGTGCCATAAGGCGAATTTGCTTGCTTCGCATCAATCTCGTCTGCGCGCTTCAGCGACTGGCGTGCTTCTTTAAACTGCCGATTATTTAGATAGACTGCAGCGAGGGCCAGGCGTAATTCCGAGTCTTCGGGAGACAAGCTGACAATCTGCTCTAGTTCTGCAGCCTGCTCTTTGTATCTGCCTAGCTGGGACAAATCCCCAGCGAGCCCCTCGCGAATCCAAATATCCCACGATTCAACAGACTTGTGATCGGTGCCAAGCGCCTCGCGAAGTGTCGATACAGCGCTTTCAAAGTCTTGAGCTTCCTCATATTCCTTGGCAATCGCGAGGTACGCCTGCATTACCTCGTCCTCCCTCCCCAGTCTCTTCGCTTCCAGGAGCGTCGCCCTTGTCTGCTTTTCCGTTTTGAAATGCGAATGAAGCGCCCAAGCAGCGCTAAGCGGATTTAGCGCTTCGGCTTTGCGCCACTCCTTGAGCGCCTCCTCTTTTCGGCCGAGTTTTTCATACACGTATCCGAGGCTCACGTGAGCGCGATCGTCAAACGGCCAAATCGTTAAATAAAACTGGTACGAATCCACTGCTTTATCAAGCAGCTTATCGTTGCTGAAGCCGATCGCTTCCCGATAGTAATGACGACCAACGTGGGCATTTACAGCAATCGCAAACAGCCCTGCCAGGATGATCAATAGAGAAAACTTGCGATCACCTTTGGGGAATAGACACTGCCAAAGATCAGTTGCTGAAATGCTCGTTATGGATTGTCTAGATTCGTTTCCAATCGGCCACGAGCGACTCGCGATAAAGGCCGCTGCACCTGCCGGAACCAAGAGCGCCAACCCAAACACCGGCAGGATGAGCCTGATCGCGACATCGGCAGTGTCTCGCGCAAACTCCCTAAATATATCGGCAGAGTACACTCCGGTTACGCACAGGAATATATAAACCATCACTGACATCGATGCGCAATACACCGCTAACTTCACTGCTCGCTCACGGTCAAGCGCCCCGAGGCACACTCCGAAAAGAAGAGTCGGTATGCTCCATGCGAGAACTGCTTTGACATAAACGACAGTGTCGGCACTAAACCCGACGTCAACGAACCATGCTACCGACACACCGCTCACATACAGGCAAATGAAAGGCAGCACAAACCCGGAGACGAGGATTGTTGATGAACGACTTCGATCGGACTTGCGACTCACTGAGTTACCTTCCTCCCTTTTATTCCCTGGGAATCCGCCTTTGCCGATCCAAAAATCAATCAGCGACGATGTGGAAACTCAACCTCTGCGTAGACGCTCTTTGAACCACGCCGCGCATTGTTCCACGAGCATGGACGGAACATGCGAGAAGCGTAAAGCAACTTCGATCCAAGTTTGGAAGAGCGCACCGATCGCGGAAACCACCGTTGCGGGGATTTCAATGTAGGGTGCATTCACGCATCGCCTCTTTAGTCGATACGTGGAACGCGCCTACATTAATCGATATCTCAGGGGCGGTTGTCGACCACGCCGTCTTTCTTCGCCGGCAGCAAATCCTCGCGCGATACGCCGAGCCACATGACGAGTGGGCTCGCGACCAGGACCGAGGAATAAATGCCGAAGCAGATGCCGATGGTCAGCGCCAAGGCGAAGTAATGCAGTGTCTCACCGCCGAAGATCAGCATCGACAGCACCGCCAGCTGCGTGCAGCCGTGGGTGATGATGGTGCGCGAGATGGTGCTGGTGATGGCGTTGTCGATAATCTCCGAGGTCGAGTGCTTGCGCAACTTGCGGAAGTTCTCGCGGATTCGGTCGAACACCACCACCGATTCGTTGACGGAGTAACCGAGAATCGCGAGCACCGCGGCCAACACCGTGAGCGAGAAATCCCACTGAAAAAAGGCGAAGAAGCCGAGGATGATCACGACGTCGTGCAGGTTGGCGATGATCGCGGCGACGCCGAATTTCCATTCGAAGCGCAGCCACAGATAGCAAACAATGCCGAGCGAAACGGCGAGCAATGCGTAAATGCCATTTTCCACCAGCTCGCGCCCGACCTGCGGGCCGACAAACTCCACGCGCCGTAACTGTGCCGAGGGGTCCTCGCGCTTGAGCGCTTCCATCACGGTTTCAGACAGCTTGGCGCCGGTAACGACAATCTTGGCCGGCAGGCGGATCAGTACGTCGCGCGAGGTACCGAAGTTCTGCACGCTGACGTCGTGGAAGCCGAGCTTGCCGATGGCGTCACGGACTTTGGAAATGTCGGCGGCCTGCCCGTAGCTCACTTCCAGCACCGTTCCGCCGGTGAAGTCCACGCCAACGTTGAGGCCTCGGGCAACCAGGAAGTAAACCGCGAGCACGAAGGTAATGGCTGAAATCACGTTAAACACCAGCGCGTGGCGCATGAACGGGATGTCACGGCGAAGTTTGAAAAATTCCATGATTATTTCCTCCCGGCTGCGGCGTGCTGCGCCGAGTCATCGGGCTTGTGCCAGCGGGTGTTGCCGATCGCCAGACCGGCGAGCTTGGCGCGACTGCCGTAAATAAGATTGACCAGCGAACGCGAAACCATCACGCCGCTGAACATGGAGGTGAGAATGCCGAGGCACAACACCACCGCGAAGCCGCGCACCGGGCCGCTGCCGAAGGCAAACAGTGACAAACCGGCAATCAGCGTCGTGATATTGGAATCGAAGATGGTGCCAAAGGCGCGGTCGTAACCGGCCGCAATACTCGATTGCGGCGAGTTGCCGTTGCGCAGTTCCTCCCGGATACGTTCGTTAATGAGCACGTTGGCATCGATGGCCATACCCACGGTAAGCGCGATACCGGCCATGCCGGGCAGGGTCAACGTCGTGGGCAGCATCGACAGCAGCCCGACCAACAACAGCACGTTGGCGGCCAGCGCAATGACCGAGGTCAGACCAAACATCATGTAGTAAACCGCCATGAACACGGCGATGGCCGCGAAGCCCACCCACGTGGAGTGGAAGCCGCGCTCGATGTTCTCCGCGCCCAGACTCGGACCGACCGTGCGTTCCTCGATAATTTCCACCGGCGCGGCGAAGGCGCCGGCGCGCAGCAAGAGGGCCAGATCGTTCGCTTCTTCGACCGAGAAACTGCCTTCGATCTGGAAGCGTTTACCCAACTGCGAATTAATGCGCGGCGCGGTGATCACTTCCTCGACGCGGCGGCTGATGCGGACTTCGCGCCCCTGCTCGTCCAACACCGGGTTGCCACGGGCGTCACGCTTCACTTCCGATTTGATCTCGATGTACACGACGGCCATGCGCTTGCCAACGTTCTCGCCGGTGATGCGCTGGTTGATGCCCGCGCCACGCGCATCGAGGGTGATGGAGACAATCGGGCGCCCGCCCTGACTGTCGAAACCCGGCGAGGCGTTGACGATGTTGTCGCCCGAGTAAACGACATAATTCTTGAGCAGGATCGGTTGGCCTTCACGTGTCTTGAAGAGCTTGGAGCCGGAGGGCACGCTGTCTGAGAGCACCGATGCGAGACTGTGTTCTTCATCGACCATCATGATTTCGAGGGTCGCGGTGCGGCCCAGGATTTCCTTGGCGCGGGCGGTGTCCTGCACGCCCGGTAGCTGCACCACGATGCGGTCGGTGCCCTGCTGCTGGATGATGGGTTCGGCCACGCCGAGCTCGTTAACGCGATTGTTAAGCGAGACGATGTTCTGTTCGAGTGCAAAGCGCTTCTTTTCCACCAGCGCCGTCGGGCTCAGGCGCCCGGTCACGATAAATTCACCGCTGCGTTCGCTGACGGTGAAATCGAGATCACGCACATCCTTCTTGATCAACGCCAACGCACGCTCGCGTTCGGCGGCTTCCTTGAAGCGCGCCTCAATCGACCCGCCTTCGGCACGGGCGACGCTGCCGTAGCGCACCTTGTTGTCGCGCAGCAGCCGACGCACGTCATCGGCCGCCGCTTCCTCGGCCTTTTTGATGACCGCGCGCATATCGACCTGCATCAGGAAATACACGCCACCACGCAAATCGAGGCCGAGCGACATCGGCTTGGCACCCAACGCCTGCATCCACGCCGGCGCCGCCGGCAACAGGTTGAGTGCGACCACATAACCGTCGCCAAGAGAATGGCTCACCAGGTCGCGGGCGCGGATCTGGGTTTCGGGATCGGCGAAGCGGATCTTGGCGCTCTTTTCCTCGAGCTGCGCGCCGGTATAGGCGAGCTGCCCCTGCTTCAGGATACCCTCGACGCGTTCCACCAGCGCCGCATCGACCTTGGTCGCGCGCGTCGGCGAAATCTGGATCGCCGGGTACTCGCCGTACAGGTTAGGCAGCGCATAGATCGCACCAACGGCGATCACGGCGAGGATCAGCAGGTATTTCCAGAGCGGGTATTTGTTCATTTATCTATATATATGTATATCCAGCCCGGCGAGCACGGCAGGCGCCGCGCTCCCGGACCGAAAGAGTCTTAAGCCGACTTGATGGTGCCCTTGGGCAGGACGACTTGGACCGCTTGACGCTGGACCTTCACGTTTACGCCGTCAGCGATCTCGACGGTGACATAGTTGTCGTTGAGGTCCGTGACGCGGCCCAGGGTTCCGCCGGCGGCGACCACTTCGTCGCCCTTGGCGAGCGCGGACAACATGGCCTTGTGCTCCTTGGCGCGCTTTTGCTGCGGGCGGATCAGCACGAAGTAAAAAACAACGAGCATGCCGCCCATAAGAAGAATGGAGCTCATGCCACCTTGCGGCGCGGCGCCGGCAGGCGCGTCGGCCCAGGCCTCAGAAATCAGGAAATTCATGGTATCGGTTCCGACTGGTTATTAGAAAAAATGTAGGGTGCGCCCCGCGCACCAATCAAAAAAGCGACTTGGATCACTCCTCGTCAACCGTCCCCTCACCCCCATTACTACTCGGGGTCCCCCGGGGCCGCATACGATAAAACTTCTCGGTAAATTCATCCAGCCTTTTTTCCGCTATCGCCGCACGCAACCCCCGCATTAGCGTCTGGTAATAGTGCAGGTTATGGATCGTGGCGAGGGTCGAACCCAGAATCTCGTTCGCCGCCTGCAGATGCCATATATAGGAGCGGCTGTAGTGGCGGCAGGTATAGCACTCGCACAGCGGGTCGATTGGCCCGGTATCGGCGGCATAACGGGCATTCTTTATCTTGACCGCCCCGTCGTGCGTGAATAGCCAGCCATTACGGGCGTTGCGGGTCGGCATGACGCAGTCAAACATGTCCATGCCGCGGCGCACGGATTCCACCAGGTCCTCGGGCGTGCCCACCCCCATCAGGTAGCGCGGTCGGTCGGTCGGCATCCGCGGCGCGACGTGCGACAGAATGCGCAGCATCTCCTCTTTGGACTCACCCACGGACAGCCCGCCGATGGCGTAGCCGTCGAAGCCGATCTGCGTCAACCCGGTAAGCGAGGCATCGCGCAGGTGTTCATACATCCCGCCCTGGACGATGCCGAACAACGCCGAAGGATGGCCGCCGTGCGCCACCTTCGAGCGCTCGGCCCAGCGCAGCGACAGCTCCATTGAGACGCGTGCCTCTTCTTCCGTCGCCGGGTGATTCGTGCATTCATCGAAGATCATAATGATGTCGGCATCGAGTGCCTGCTGCACCGCCATCGACTCTTCCGGCCCGAGAAAAATCTTGGCGCCATCCACCGGCGACTGGAACAACACGCCCTTCTCGGTGAGCTTGCGCATCTTGCCGAGACTCCAGACCTGAAACCCGCCAGAGTCGGTCAGGATCGGCCCGCTCCAGTTCATGAACCGATGCAGCCCGCCATGCGCACGCACGACGTCCATGCCGGGCCGCAACATAAGATGAAATGTATTGCCCAGAATGATCTCGGCGCCGATCTCGCGCAGCATCTCCGGCGTCATTGCCTTGACGGTGCCGTAAGTGCCAACGGGCATAAATGCCGGCGTCTCTACCGTTCCGCGTTCAAACGTCATGCGCCCACGACGCGCGGCACCATCTGTACCCATCAATTCAAATTTCATGGGGGCGAAGTATCGCGGGCAGGTACCGTAACGACAAGCACTACATCCAAAAACGACCGGCGACCCAGCACAGGTCGCCGGCGGGAAACGCCGGAAGAACAACCTCTCTAATGCTGGAAGTTATAGGTGAAGCTGCCCATTCCACCCGGCGCGCTCGTTCCATTGAGGCTGAATCCACCACCGTCTAACACCGTTACCACGGAGCCCGGTGGGGCATAAAGCCAAGGCGCGCCTATCGCCCCAGGAAAAGTTCGCCCGTTATACGTAACAGTCGCCAACCAATGCGAACCGCCGTCCCCTTCGTATTGTAGATGGGGCAGTACTGAAGAGCCTGCCGTCGTTCCTATCGATTTGCCCAGAAGAAGGCGTGATGGTGCAGTCAGTAGCATCTTCGTACGTAACTGAACCCTCGGGGTAGAGCGTTGTTATTTCGGACCAAACAATTTACCACCAACCGACGGTCTTCGGCTCGATCCGACGCCCCGTTACTGTTAGCGCTTGCGGTGGCGCAATGGTCATGGGCGTAAAAGTGGATGCGGCTTGTGCTTGCACCTTAACCCTTACCGGCGTCGGTTTGTTCTCCGCCGCAATAGCCATGGACCTGCAACCTAACAACACGAGGGTCATCGCCGATTGCCAGCTCGCTACAGTTTGGTTCGTGGTCTTTCCTTCATCATCGACATTCGAAAGGCCGTCTATGGCGCCGGCTGAATACTCATGCCTACTTTCTTCCACATCATCTTGCTCTTGTTGACAGACATCGCAGGAATGGCATTCACGCATTGGGGGCTCGTATCCACTTTCACTACCACGTCATACGAACCATCTGCGGACGTCAGAATTTTCCCGGCTACTATTCCGTTAGCGCTCACACCAAAATTATTACCGCAACCGCATTTGAGATCTATGTTCTCTACAAAATTGGGTAGCGGGACAGCGTTTGAAAAATACACTTGATCAGATATCAGCTCTGCGCCGGCAACAGCTTGGCCTTCCTTTGTCTTGACGAAACCCTTTATGTGGACAGTTTGAGCACTTTGGCATTGCGGACCCCTTCCGCTGTCATTAGCCGCTAAGACAGTTGCGGAAGCCGTCGCCCACAGAAAAAATAATCCGGCCAACGTAACGTTGGCCACGATTGAACGATTGTGTCTGTCGATCATTTTGTTCTCCGTTGTTGATTCAGTTTAATGTTCGATGCGGCTTCAGAACTGGCAAAGAAATTCACACCGCTGATCTCTCGAGCACCCGACGTTGCAGCCACGAAATTGAGGCCAACGATCTCCCGACCCTGGACGATGCTTGCGAGAAAGTTTGCGTTCAACGTCCGTTCACCAGCCGTCTGCGCCACGAAATTTATGCCGGTGATTTGACGTTCACCTATTTGAGTCGCCATGAAGTTGACGTTTGATATCTCGCGCGGATTCGCGGGACGTGTCGTCATCGGCGACGCCGCCGTTTGTAAACCTCTTTTATCCGTCGTCTGTGCGCTAGGCTGAGGCTGTATTACGGCTTTCGTCGACACAAGTAATGCACCGGAAGATCTCTGTGTTACAGCGGGTACCGGCGCAAGACTCGGAGTAACCGGCTTTGTTGCAACAGGTGCCGACTTTGACAATATCGCTGGCGCAACAGGCTTAGGCGATTGCGTCGAGTTTGACGGCGATACGGCAGATTTAGACGGCACACCTGGTGCACTCGCGCTTGCCGCAGGCGACGATTTCGTCTGTGGCATCGCCGGAGTCTGCTGTATTGTGCTGCTCGGCGCCGATGGCACACTCTTCAGCGGTGCAGTAACGTTCGGTTTCGGAGCCGCTGGCTTCTCGGGCAATTTCTTTTGCTTCTTCTCCAGCTCTTTCTTCTTTTGCTCCGCCAACTTCTTTTGCTCCGCCGACGATGCCGGCGGCACCGGCACGTTGTCTTGGGCCGACACTGTCCCAGCCACAAGCAAGGCAACCAGCAACAGAGAAATATTGCGATGATGTTTCATGTGTTCTCTTGTCCTCGATTCGTGCCGTTGTCACACTATCGTGACGCCGCGTCAGTCGAGCGCCTTATCCAGAAAGATCTGCACCTTTGCTGGACGCACAATAAATCTGCTCCTATTGCATTCGGTTGAAACGTCATTGCCGGAGGAAAGCTATCCCGTCAAGGAGGATGATTTCATTTCCGCCGGCGAAGCGACCGATGCTCATGCGCACCGACGTTCCGTTGGCGTAATGAAAAACCGCATCGTAACCTTCGATAGTAAGCTTGCCTCGCTGGTTCGACTCACCGTACGACGTCGCAGTCTTCCTATTTAACGTCGGCTCTTTGATGACGGCACCGATCGCCGACGCGAAGGTGAAATTTCCGGAGCCATCAACCACGAGATTGTTCACCTGAGTCGTTGACGGCCCCACACGACCCATGTTGAGCCAAGCAGTGCTGCGAACACTCTCCCAGGATCCGGCCATTTCGTTTGCGGCGACGGACACAACCCGGTCATACCCCTCGTTCCGAAACTGAATCCCGGTTTTCGTCAGCTTCAGCGGGCCGTCCCAAATGACTCCGTCATTCCATACGACTCTCAGATTGCCTCCCGTGACCAACCACTTTCCGCAGCTGGCGTGGTCCGCGGCCTCCAGAGCCGCCCAGTCGATATTGCTCATCCCGTCGCGCAGAACCCCTCGGTAAGCACGCCCGCCGGGAAGGAACAGCAGGAACACCGGATCGCCACTCACAACACCCACCCCGGCGAAGAGTCCCTGGGGTTTGCCGTTCACCACTTCGGATTTGGGCAACGGCTCACCCCGTCCGGCTACGGACTTGGCAGTGGCAGGCGGCGGCTTGCTACTAATGGCGGGGGTACCTTCATTTTTTAATTTTACACTCGCAAGCACCGCATCAATTTGAGGGCGACAGCTATTGAACGCATCGCGGTTCGACGCCACAGCGACGAAGTAAGCCGTGCGCGGGCCCGCGTTTACGGCAAAGAGATACGAAAAACTCGCTACATCTCCTATCCTTACTTCTCCGGAACCGGCGCGCCCTTTTATGCCAGAAGCCAGTTGCAGTGGCGCGGATGCTGGAACTACGGCGCTCTGGCTTTGTTTCATGATTCCGCGCCACGCGGCGTTAAAATCGGCGATCGAATCTCCGATGGTTTCATTGCTGGCAAAGATATTGATTGTGCAATACCGCTGTTTCGCCTGGTCGATGTGCGTAAACGTTACACGATCCACCGCCTCATCCTCTTTCCAGCCCGAGGGCGGTTCGAACATCAACGCATCGAACGTTCGCCATGTTGGCGCTGCGTG
>OBEQ011113409.1_pt1 | contig 25848 bp, 25 predicted proteins | sample 1670901 | NCBI WGS metagenome assembly OBEQ01 (sample SAMEA104232315, study PRJEB22302) | groundwater metagenome | biome: forest; feature: aquifer; material: groundwater | place: USA | collected 2011-08-07 | depth 5.4 m | reverse complement strand
CCCGGATTCCTGTTGCGCGCAGACACCTCCCCCGACCGGCTGCTGATCCCGCGCCTGCAAGGCAAGCTGCACACCAGCCAGTCGTATCCGCTGATGACCTTCGCCGATACCGAATGGACCAGCGAGGAACGCAGCCGCTACCTGGCCGAGTTGACGCGCGACGTGAGCGAGGCGCAGAACAAGGTCGACCAGCTCGGCAAGGGGCCTTGACAAGAGACGCCGCTGAGCGGGCTTACCAGGCGAGGGCGTTCAGCACGTCGTGGCACGCGCCCATCGTGTGGTAGTCGGTCTTGCCGGCGGGGCTCTTCTCGTCGCTCAACTTGCGGTTGTCGTGGCTCAGGATGCGGTACCACGCGCCGTGCTGGTGGTCGACGAAGTGCTGCCAGCTGTACTCCCATACGCGGTCGTACCAGTCCCAGTAGCCCCCTTCGCCGGTGCGCTGCGCGAGCAGCGCGGCCGCGGCGATGGTTTCGGCCTGGACCCAGAAGTACTTGTCGTGGTCGCAGACGGGCCACTTGTGGTGCAGCGCGTCGTGGCTGAAGCCGTAGAACAACCCGCCGTGGCTGGTGTCCCAGGCGTGTTCGGTGGCGGCGGCAAACAAGGTGCGTGCCTTCGGAAGATGCCAATCGGCGCTCGCATGCCGGTCCAGCACGATCAGCAGCTTGGCCCATTCGGTGAGGTGGCCGCTCTGGTAGCCCCAGGGCCGGAAGATGTTGCTCTTGTTGTGGCGGTTGTAGTCCCAGTCGGGTGACCAGTCGGCGTGGTAGTGCTCCCAGACCAGCCCGCCGGCCTGTGCCGCCAGGCGGCGCGTGACCGAATCGGCGAGGGTCGCGGCGCGCGCCAGGTAGCGCCTTTCGCCGGTCGCTTCGAAGGCGGCCAGCATCGCCTCGCAGGCGTGCATGTTGGCGTTCTGGCCGCGATACGGCGCCAGCACCCAGTCGGGCGTCGCTTCGTCGGCGTACAGGCCGTGCTCGGGCTCCCAGAAGTGCTGCTCCATCAGCTCGAAGGTCTCGGCCACGCCGGCACGCGCCTCGTCGACGCCGGCCAGCAATGCCTGGGCATGTGCGAGCAGCACGAAGGCGAGCCCGTAGCAGTGGTGGGTCGCATCGATGACGCGCCGCTCGCCCTGGTTCCAGCTCAGCAGCCAGGCGTAGCCGCCGCTCGCCGGATCGCGGTGCACCTCGCGCACGAAGCGCAGGCCGTGGCGCGCCGCGTCCTGCCAGCGGGTTTCGCCGAAGCGCCGAAACGCCATCGCGTTGGTGACGACGAAACGGGTGCTGCTGACCAGATGCCGGGTCTGGCGGTCGTAGACGCTGCCGTCGTCTTTGAAGAAGTGGAAGAAGCCGCCGCTCGCGTCGATGCTCGTCCGGTCGTAGAACGCCATCGTGTGCAGGAGGTGGCTGCGCAGGAAGTCGGGCGAACGGAAGTCGATGTCTTCGGACATGTTCAGGCCACTCGTTTTTCGGTCCTCGAATCGAACAGGTGGGCGTCGGTGGCCGACCATTGCAGAAAGACCGAATCGCCTACGCGATGTGCGAGTTTGGCTCCCAGACGGGCAACCAGCTTGCTGATGGGGGCTTCGACCAGCACGTAGGTCTCGGGCCCGGTCGGTTCGAGCACGCTCAAATTGCCCGGCAAGCCGGTGTCACCGAAGGAGAGGGCTTCCGGGCGCAGGCTCGCTGCCCTTGAAGCGCCACTTGCTCAGCACGTAGCCGTTGACCGCGCCGAGGGCGGTCGACACGAGCACCGCGGGCACGACCATCAGCACCGAGTTGAGGAAGAAGGCTCGGGGCCGCCGCAGTCGATGCCGGTGCAGGCCTGCGACCAGCTTTGACCCACGAGGCGAAGCCCGGCGATATCGGCAGCGACAGCAGGTCGCCTTCGCGCACCTGCGCCGTGTCCTTCAGCGACGCTGCCGTCATCCCGGCGAACGCCGGGATCCACTGCCGGCGAGAGTGGACACCGGCGTTCGCCGGTGTGACGGGCATGGGAGCGCTCATCGTTTCGCCCTCGGCTCGGAGTACAGATAGGGCACGACGATCGCTGCCACTGTCGCCAGCATGATGGTCGCCGAGGCGGCGCCCAGGCTGATCTGTCCGCGCGAAAGGCCATCGTGTACATGAAGGTGGCGGGCAGCTCGGTCGCAAAGCCTCGATGCCGACAGCGACAGGTAGCCGTTCCAGGCCATCAGGCCGTAGATGAAGAACATCGCCGGCAGGAACGACGGCGCAATGACCAGCCCGGGCATCCAGTGGCTGAGACGAGCGGCGGGGGAGAGTGGCGACATGGTGGGTGGGGAATGCAGTACCGTAGAGCCGTCATACCGGCGAAAGCCGGGGATCCACTGTAGGTCAGCGAGGCTCAGACAGTGGATACCGGCGTTCGCCGGTATGACGCGTGCGGAGGAGAGTTGCTCTTACTGCGACTTCGACTTGGCGACGGCCACCGGCTTGTCCATCGTCGCGTCGACGCTTGCCTTGTCGTCGTTCCCGAACTGCGACACCACGTCCTTCATCGCACCTTCCGACGCCGACGGAATCGCCATCCCGGTGATGCGGATCTGAATCGACGTTCGGCCTCGCGCTCAGGCGTGTGCCTGGCCCAGTGTTTGCCGCTGCGCCACTTCAAGGCCAATGTGCGGTCGACGTCGAGCACGCCGCCCGGCCGCTCGACGGGGTAGATCGCGGTGGTGACCACATCGAACATCGGCGACAGTGCCGCGTCTTCCGGCGAGGTGTAGGTCAGCGCGAAGTTCTTCAGATGAGCGTCGCCGTTGCGCCCCATCACCGAGAACGCGAGCTGCTCGAAGAACGCCGCCAGGTCGCGCGCCGGCTGCGGCGACATCAGCGAGACGACCCTCGCGACCGCCTCGTAACTGCGTTGGTACTTGCGCGTGGCCAGTTTGCAGACGCGCGGTGAAGCATCAGTGGATCCTGGCCCTTCGACAGGCTCAGGACAGGCTCGGGCTGCGCCCGCGCCGGGATGACGTCTTCGTCTACTGCTTCTCAAGCCAGCGTGTAGGCCGTCTTCACCGTCGTGTAGAACTCCGCCGCGTAGCGCCCTTGCTCGCGTGGCCCGTAGCTCGAGCCCTTGCGGCCGCCGAACGGCACGTGGTAGTCGACCCCCGCGGTCGGCAGGTTGACCATCACCATGCCGCTTTGCGAATGGCGCTTGAAGTGCGTCGCGTGTTTGAGCGAGGTCGTCGCGATGCCGGCCGACAGGCCGAACTCGGTGTCGTTGGCCATGACCAGCGCCTCGTCGTAGTTGCGCACCCGGATCACGCTGGCGACCGGGCCGAAGATCTCTTCACGGTTGATGCGCATCGCCGGCGTCGACTCGGTGAAGAGTGCCGGCGCCAGGTAGTGTCCCTCGGTGTCGCGCACCACGCGCTGGCCGCCGGCGACGAGCCTGGCGCCTTCGCCCAGGCCGATCTCGATGTAGCGCAAGTCCTGTTCGAGCTGCGCCGCCGAAACGACCGGCCCGATGTCGATGCCGGCCGCCAGTGCATGCCCGACCTTCAGCTTGCCCATGCGTTCACTCAGCGCCGCGACGAAGCGGTCGTGGATGCCTTCGGTCACGATGAGCCGGCTCGATGCGGTGCAGCGCTGCCCGGTCGAATAAAACGCGCTCTGCGCGCACAGCTCGACGGCGACAGCGAGGTCGGCGTCGTCGAGCACCACCTGCGGGTTCTTGCCGCCCATTTCGAGCTGCACCTTGGCGCCGCGTGCAACACACGCCGCCGCCACCGCACGCCCGACACTTTGCGATCCGGTGAAGCTCACCGCGTCGACGCCCGGGTGGTCGACGATGGCCTGGCCGACCTCGCGCCCCGCGCCCATCACCAGGTTGAACACGCCCGCCGGCAGCCCGGCACGCGAGATGATTTCGGCCAGCGCCCAGGCGCAGCCCGGCACGATGTCGGCCGGCTTGAACACGACGCAGTTGCCGAAGGCGAGCGCCGGTGCGATCTTCCAGGCCGGAATCGCGATCGGAAAGTTCCACGGGCTGATGATGCCGACCACGCCGACTGGCTCGCGCGTGATCTCGACGCTGATATTCGGCCGCACCGACGGCAGCAGCTCACCGGCCTGGCGCAGGCATTCGCCGGCGAAGAACTTGAAGATGTTGCCCGCGCGTGCGGCTTCGCCGACCGCCTCGGGCCGGGTCTTGCCTTCTTCGCGCGCCAGCAGCGCGCCGAGCTCATCGCGCCGCGCCAGGATCTCGTTGCCGATGCGCTCGAGCGAATCGGCCCTCGCCTGGATGCCAAAGCCTTGCCAGGCCGGCATCGCGGCCCGGGCGGCGCGCACGGCGGCGTCGACCTGCGCGGCGTTGCCCTTGGCATAACGCCCCACCGTGTCGGCCAGGTCCGACGGATTGATGTTGGGCGCGAAGCCGTTGCCGGCGACCCATTCGCCGGCGATGTAGTTCAGGTGTTCGGTGGCTGTGTCGGTCATGGCAGAGTCCTCATTGCGGCCCCAGGCGCTGGATCAGCGCGCCGAGCTGCTCGCATTCGTCGGCGCTCAGGTCGGTCAGCGGCGCACGCACCGCGCCGCCTGAATGGCCGACCAGTGTCGCACCGGCCTTCACGATGCTGACCGCATAACCCGGCTTGCGATTGCGGATGGCGAGATTGGGCAGGAAGAAGTCGTCGAGCCGGCGGCTTTGGGTCGCACGGTCGTCGGCCGCGACGGCGCGGTAGAACTCGAGCGCCATCTTCGGCACGAAGTTGAACACCGCCGACGAATACACCGGCACTCCGAGTGCCTTGTAGGCTGCGGCGTAGACCTCGGCCGTCGCCGAACTTGACCGAGCGGCACACCGCTTCGACATGCGCGGCAATGCCCTCCGGGCTGGCTTCGGTGAGGTAGTGCGGCAGCAGCAGGATGCCGTGCGCACCCAGTCGTTCGGCCTCTTGCGCACAGGCGATGGCCGGGCGTGTCGGGCCGCCGCTGCCGGCGATGATCGGCACCTTGCCGCGGCAGGTCTCGACCGCGGTGCGGATCACCTGGCCGTATTCGGCGCCGGCGAGCGAGAAGAACTCGCCGGTGCCGCCGGCCGCGAACAGCGCCGTCGCACCGTAGGGCGTCAGCCATTCGAGCCGCGCTGCATAGGAGCGCGGGTTGAAGTTGCCGTCGACATCGAAGTCGGTGATCGGAAACGACAGCAGGCCCGACGAGATGATCTGCTTGAGGTCGGAAGGGCTCATGGTGGACGTGCTCATGGCGGGCAGCTGCGATCAGTCCAGGCGCACGCCCGCTTCGGCCACCACCTTGGCCCAGCGGGTGCGCTCGGTGCTGAAGAAGCTCGTGTATTCGGCTGGCGTCACGTGCGGCAGCGTCGCGAGCATGCCGTTCATCAGCACCTGCGCCTGCCCGCCTATCGTGTCGCCGATTGCCTGCGAGCCGCCCTTGTACGGGATGTACTGCCACTTCGCGCCGGTCGCGCGCTCGACCGCAATGCCCGCCAGATGCGGCGCACTGCCGAGCGCGGTGACCGCGAAGTTGAGCTGGGTCTTCTTCGACAGCGCCACCAGTTCAGGCAGCGTGTTCGCCGGCACCGAGGGGTGCACGACCAGCATGTGCGGCGAGTAGGCGAGCATCGTCACGCCAACCAGGTCGCGCGAGGGGTCGAAGGGCAGCTTGGTGTAGACAGAGGCCGTGATCGCCAGCGCGCCGACATCGCACAGCAGCAGCGTGTGGCCGTCGGGCGCCGACTTGGCGACCGCATCGGTGCCGAGATTGCCGTTGGCACCGGCCCGGTTCTCGACGATGACGGTCTGTTTCAACGCCTCGGACAGCGCTTGGCTGATCAGCCGCGCGATCGTGTCCGACGAACCTCCAGGTGTGTACGGGACGATGATGCGCACCGGCTTGCTGGCCCATGACTGGGCCTGCGCCAGCGAGCTCAGGCCAGGTGCGAGCGAGGCGCCGGCCGCTGCGGCGCGCAGGTGTCTGCGAGTGATCGAATGGGACATGGGCCACCTCGAAGGCTGATGGAAGCTCAGGCCGGGTGTCGACCGAAGTTGTCAGTCATCGTACAACATTGCCAAAACCGCCGCAAGGCGATACGCGCACCGCGCCTGCCTTCAGCCGCGTGCTGCTTCGTGCGCGCGACGCAGCCGTTCGCGGCTGTTCGCGAGGTGGGTGCGCATCGCTGCGCGCGCCGCCTCCGGGTCCTGGTTGGCGATTGCGTTGACGATGCTTTCGTGCTCGGTGTTGACGCGCTGCAGGTACTCGCGCCGACCTTCGCCGGCGACCTTGGCGGTGTTCAGGCGGGCGCGCGGAATGATCATCGTGCCGAGGTAGGTCATCAGCTCGACGAAGTGCACGTTCTGGGTTGCCCGCGCGATCTCGAGGTGGAACTGGAAGTCGGGCGCAAGGGCGTCGCCGTCGTCGTGGATCGCGCGGCTGAACGCCGCCAGCGACTCGCGCATCGCCCGCAGGTTGTCCTCGCTGCGCCGCACCGCAGCCAGGCCGGCGGCTTCGGTCTCGAGGCCGATGCGCAGTTCGAGCACCGCGATGACCTCGCGCGCGGTGGCGATCTGCTCGGGCGCGATGCGAAAGTTGGTCGACTCGCCGGTGCCGACGACGAAGGTGCCCACGCCGTGCCGCGTCTCGACCATGCCGCCGGCCTGCAGCTTGGACAGCGCCTCGCGCACGACGGTGCGGCTGACGGCGAACTCGCCCATGATCTCGGCCTCGGTCGGCAGCTTGTCGCCGGAGCGCATCCGGCCGTCGCGGATGCGCGCCATCAGCGAGTCCACGACCCCGAGCGCGAGGTTGCGCGGGCGGCGCGGTTGGGCGGGGTTGGCGGTTTCCATGAGGTCGAGGGGTTAATCCCTAGAGGCTTTGCGCTTGACAGCAACTTCCGGTTTGGATGACGATTGCACAGTTGTACGACAACAGACGACGTACATCAAGCGGGTAAAGCCGACTGTAGCAAACCGCCGGACCGCATCCAACCGAAAGTTCGCCGATGTCTTTGACTCGCGCGCCCGGCTCGCTGACCGCGATCCGCTTTCAACGCCTGCTGCTGACCGGCGCGGCCGGCGGCCTCGGCCGTGTGTTGCGGCTGCGCCTGAAGCCGTATTGCGAAACGCTGCGCCTGTCGGATCACGCCGATCTCGGTGCCGCCGGCGACGGTGAAGAGCTGGTTCACGCGCCGCTCGAAGACGCCGCCGCCGTGCATGCGCTGCTCGAAGGCGTGAGCGCCGTCGTGCACATGGGCGGGGTCTCGACCGAAGGGCCGTTCGATCCGATTCTTCAGGCCAACATCGTCGGCGTCTACAACCTCTACGAAGCGGCGCGCCGCCAGGGCGTGAAGCGCGTCGTCTTCGCCAGCTCCAACCACGTCACCGGCTTCTATCGCCAGGACCGGGTCATCTCGCCGAGCGACCCGATGCGCCCCGACGGCTTCTATGGCATCAGCAAGGCCTTCGGCGAGAACTTGTCGCGTTTCTACTTCGACCGCTATGGCATCGAGACCGCCTGCCTGCGCATCGGCTCGTCGTTCCCGGCACCGAAGGACCGCCGCATGCTGTCCACCTGGCTGAGCTACGACGATCTCGAGCGTCTCGTCGTCGCCTGCCTTGCCACGCCGGTGCTCGGTCACACGGTGGTCTACGGCATGTCCGACAACCGCGCCGTCTGGTGGGACAACACCGGCGCGGCGCACCTGGGCTTCGCGCCGCAGGACAGTTCCGAACCGTTTCGCGCCGATGCCGAGGCCCGCCAGCCGGTGCCAGACCCCACCGATCCAAGCGTCATGTACCAGGGCGGCGCCTTCGTGTGCGCCGGGCCCTTCGAATGAAGAACAGCAACAGCTCTGCCATCCAGCCCTGTCCACGCATAGCCAGGAGACATTGATGAACCTTCGCAGAACCTTCATTGCCACATGCACGCTCGTGGCGGCGCTGGGCAGCGCGCCGCTGATCGGCCAGGCCCAGACGATGGTCCTGAAAGCGGCCGACGTGCATCCGACCGGCTACCCGAACGTGGTCGCGATCGAGAGCATGGGCAAGAAGCTCGAAGCCGCGACCAACGGCCGCATCAAGCTGCAGATGTTCCCGGGCAGCGTGCTCGGTGGCGAGAAGGAAATGATCGAGCAGACCCAGGTCGGCGCGATCAACATCCTGCGCACCTCGCTCGGACCGCTGGGCCCCGTGGTGCCGGAGGTGAACGTGTTCAACATGCCCTTCGTGTTCCGCAACGAAGCGCATATGCGCTCGGTGATCGACGGGCCGATCGGCCAGGAGATGCTCGACAAGATCAGCGCCTCGCCGGCCAAGATGATCGGCCTGGGCTGGATGGACGGCGGCTCGCGCAGCCTCTACACCAAGAAGCCGGTGCGCAAGCCCGAAGACCTGAAGGGCCAGAAGATCCGGATGATGGGCAACCCGCTGTTCGTCGACACCATGAACGCGATGGGCGGCAACGGCATCAGCATGGGTTACGGCGAAGTCTTCACTGCGTTGCAGACCGGCATCGTCGACGGCGCCGAGAACAACCCGCCCAGCCTTTTCACCGCCAACCACTACCAGGCCGGCGCCAAGTACTACACCCAGACCCACCACTTGATCATTCCCGAGATCTTCGTGATGTCCAAGGTCACATGGGACAAGCTGTCGCCCGCCGACCAGGCGCTGGTGAAGAAGTTCTCACGCGAAGCGCAGATGGAGCAGCGCGTGCTGTGGGACAAGAGCGTCGCCGAATACACGGCCAAGCTCAAGGCCGCCGGCGTCGAATTCATCGAGATCGACAACAAGCCGTTCTACGACGCCACCGTCCCGGTGCGCGCCAAGTACGGCGCGCCGTACGCCGACCTGATCAAGCGCATCGAAGCCGTCAAGTAGTCAGGCTCTTCAATGGACAACACCTTCATTCGCCAGATGGACCGGCTCTACCTGGCCAGCATCTGGCTGGCCGGCGGCGCCATCATCGTGATGGCACTGATCATTCCGTGGGGCGTCTTCTCCCGCTACGTGCTGGGCACGGGCTCGCAGTGGCCGGAGCCGATCGCGATCCTGCTGATGATGGTGTTCACCTTCATCGGCGCCGCCTGCGCCTACCGCGCCGGTGGGCACATCGCCGTCAGCATGATCACCGCGCGCCTGCCCGAGGGCCTGCAGCGGGCGCTGGCGGTGCTGGTCGACCTGCTGATGGCGCTGGCGTGCCTGTTCGTGGCCTGGTACGGCACGCAGCTTTGCATCGGGACCTGGCACCAGTCGATCAGCGAGATCCCCTGGCTGCCGGTAGGCGTCACCTACGCCGCCCTGCCGCTGGGCGGCGCCATCACGCTGCTGTTCGTGATCGAGCGCCTGGCGTTCGGCGCGCAATCGCAGCGCGCCATCGTGCGCTACGAAGAGCAGTTGGTTGAAGTCGACCACGCCGGCGCCTGACGCGGAGAACCCATCGCCATGGACATGATCATCTTGCTCGGCAGCTTCTTCGCCCTGATGGCCATCGGTGTGCCGATCGCCTACTCGCTGGGGCTGGCATCGCTGTTCGGCGCGCTGTGGATCGACATCCCGCTCGATGCGGTGATGATCCAGATCGCCTCGGGCGTCAACAAGTTCTCGCTGCTCGCGATCCCGTTCTTCGTGCTGGCCGGCGCCATCATGGCCGAGGGCGGCATGTCGCGCCGGTTGGTCGCATTCGCCAGTGTGCTGATCGGCTTTGTGCGCGGCGGCCTGTCGCTGGTCAACATTCTGGCTTCGACCTTCTTCGGCGGCATCTCGGGCTCGGCGGTGGCCGATACCGCTTCAATCGGCTCGGTGCTGATCCCGGAGATGGAACGCAAGGGCTACCCGCGCGACTTCTCGACCGCGGTGACGGTCAGCGGTTCGGTCCAGGCGATCCTGATCCCGCCCAGCCACAACATGGTGATCTATTCGATGGCAGCCGGCGGCACGGTGTCGATCGCGGCGCTGTTCTCGGCCGGGTTGCTGCCGGGCCTGTTGCTTGGCGCCATGCTGGCCGCGCTGTGCCTGGTCATCGCGCGCAAGAACAACTACCCCAAGGGCGACGTGATCCCGCTGAAGCAGGCGTTGAAGATCTGCGCCGAGGCGATGTGGGGCCTGATGACGATGGTCATCATTCTCGGGGGCATCCTGACCGGCGTGTTCACCGCCAACGAATCGGCCTCGATCGCCGTGGTGTGGGCCTTCTTCGTCACGATGTTCATCTACCGCGACTACAAGTGGCGCGACCTGCCCAAGCTGATGCATCGCACCGTCAAGACCGTGACGGTGGTCATGATCCTGATCGGCTTTGCCGCGAGCTTCGGTTATCTGATGACGCTGATGCAGATCCCGCTGAAGGTGACCGCGTTCTTCACCAGCGTGTCGGACAACAAGTACGTGATCCTGATGATGATCAACGTGATGCTGCTGATCCTGGGCTGCCTGATGGACATGTCGCCGCTGATCCTGATCTGCACGCCCATCTTGCTGCCGATGGTCAAGCTGCTGGGGGTGGACCCGGTGCACTTCGGCATGATCATGATGGTCAACCTGGGCATCGGGCTGATCACGCCACCCGTGGGCACGGTGCTGTTCGTGGGCAGCGCGGTGTCCAAGCTGCCGATGGGCGTGATCACCACGGCGATGAAGCCGTTCTTCGTTGCGATGTTCGTCGTGCTGATGATGGTGACCTACATCCCGTGGATTTCGATGTGGCTGCCACGGCTGCTCGGCCTGTGAAAGGAGCTTGGCCATGGAGACCAAGGAACGTGCGAAGTGGCTGACCGTCGTCAACCGGAAACATCAAGATCGAATGAAAGGATCGCCATGTTTATTCGTCTTGCGCTGCGCACGGCGCTCGCCGCCGCTGTGCTGATGAGCATCGCAGCGGCACAGGCCGCCACCTACGTCTATGTCTCGAACGCCGACAGCCGCAAGATCTCGGTGCTGTCGCTGGACCTGTCGAAAGGCGAGCTGAGCCCGGTGCAGACGCTTCCGGTGACCGGCGTCGTGATGCCGCTCGCGGTGAGCCCGGACCGCAAGTACCTGTACGCCTCGCTGCGCTCCGAGCCGTTCACGGTGGCGAGCTTTCGCATCGACCCGGCGAGCGGAAAGTTGAGCGCGATCGGCAGCAACCCGCTGCCCGACAGCATGGCCAACATCGCCACCGATCGCAGCGGGCGCCACCTGTTCGCGGCCTCGTACGGCGGGCACAAGATGAGCGTCGGGCGCATCGGCGCCGACGGCGCGGCGGGGCCGGCGTCGCAGGTGTTCCCGACCGGGCAGAACGCGCACTTCGTGCTGACCGATCCGGCCAACCGCAACCTCTTCGTGACCAACCTCGGCGCCGACGCCGTGATGCAGTGGCGTTTCGACGCCGCCAGCGGCGAGCTGACGCCGAATGCGACGCCGACCTTCGCGGCGCGGCCCAAGGCCGGGCCGCGCCACCTGGCCTTCCACCCCAACGGGCGTTTTGTCTACCTGCTCAACGAGCTCGATGCCGCCGTCGACGTGCTCGCATTCGACGCCGCCAAGGGCACCTTGTCGTCGCTGCAGACCGTGTCGACCCTGCCGGCCGGATTCAGTGGCAAGCCCTGGGCGGCCGACCTGCACCTGACGCCCGACGGCCACTTCCTGTACACCTCGGAGCGAACCACCAGCACGCTGGCCGCGTTCGCGGTCGATGCGAACACGGGCCAGCTCAAGCTGCTGTCGCACACCGACACCGAGAAGCAGCCGCGCGGCTTCAACATCGACCCGTCCGGCCGCTACCTGGTGGCCGCCGGCCAGCTGTCGCATTCGATCACGCTGTACCGCCGACCGCGACAGCGGCGCGCTGCAGAGCCTGCGCTCGATGCCGCTGGGCAAGAACCCGAACTGGATCGAGATCGTCAGCCTGCCCTGAGCCGGACATGCGCATCGCCGTCATCGGCGCCGGGATGGCGTTTGCGCCTTACCGTTCGCCCTGATCCAGGCTCAGGACAGGGTACGCCTGACGGCGCCGGCCAGCGCTGGAACGACAGGTCCGAGTTCGGTTTAGTTGCGCGGGCCAAGGCCGCCGGGTGGCCGACTCCGCTCATGCCTGGGGCTCCGTCCCCAGGCATGAGCGGAGCAGAGTGCCCCGGCGGCCTGATCCCGCGCCCATCCCGCAAGGCCTGTCATCTCAACACTCGACGATGTTCACCGCCAGCCCGCCGCGCGCCGTTTCCTTGTACTTGGTCATCATGTCGGCCCCGGTTTCGCGCATCGTCTTGATGACCTTGTCCAGGCTCACGTGGTGTGTGCCGTCGCCGCGCAGTGCCATGCGCGCGGCGTTGATCGCCTTCACCGACGCGATCGCGTTGCGCTCGATGCACGGGATCTGCACCAGCCCGCCGACCGGGTCGCACGTCAGCCCGAGGTGGTGCTCCATGCCGATCTCGGCCGCGTTCTCGGCCTGTTCGGGGGTGCCGCCCATCACTGCGCACAAGGCACCCGCGGCCATCGAGCAGGCCACGCCGACCTCGCCCTGGCAGCCCACTTCGGCGCCCGAGATCGAGGCGTTTTCCTTGTACAGGATGCCGATCGCCGCGGCGGTGAGCATGAAGTCGATCACCCCCGTGTCGTTCGCACCCGGTACGAAGCGTGTGTAGTAGTGCAGCCCCGCCGGCACGATGCCGGCCGCGCCGTTGGTCGGTGCCGTCACGACCCGGCCGCCGGCGGCGTTCTCTTCGTTGACGGCCAGTGCATAGAGGTTGACCCAGTCGAGCACCTGCAAAGGGTCGCGCAAGGCCGCCTCGGGGTTGCTGCACAACTGCCGGTGCAGATCGGCGGCGCGCCGGCGCACCTTGAAGCCGCCGGGCAGCACGCCGTCGGTGCGGCAGCCGCGTTCGACACAGGCCTGCATCGCCTTCCAGATCTTCAACAGGCCCGCATCGATCTCGGCGTCGCTGCGCCAATGGCGTTCGTTGCGCCGCATCACCTCGGCGATGGCGATGCCTTCACGCTGCGTCACCTCCAGCAGCTCGGCGCCCGAGTGGAACGGCAGCGGCAGCACGGTGGTGTCGGGCGCGATCGTCTTCTGGCGCGATCCATCGGCTGCCACTTCGTCGCTGACGACAAAGCCGCCGCCGACCGAGTAATAGGTGCGCGCGACGATCTCGGCGCCGCTCGCATCGAAGGCATGGAAGCGCATGCCGTTGGCGTGGAAGGGCAGGGTCTCGCGGCGGTGGAAGATCAGGTCGGGGGTGGCGTCGAAGGGGACGCCGTGGGTGCCGAGCAGCGACAAGGTTTTGGCCGCGCGGATCGCGTCGAGCAGGCCCGGGATCGCCTCCACATCCACCGTGTCGGGCTCGTGCCCGGCCAGGCCCAGCAGCACCGCCTTGTCGCTGCCGTGGCCCTTGCCGGTGGCGCCCAGCGAGCCGTACAGCTCGGCCCGCACCCGCTGCGTCGTGGCGAGCTGGCCGTCGTGCTGCAGGCGCAGCGCGAACAGCCGCGCCGCACGCATCGGCCCGACGGTGTGCGAGCTGCTCGGGCCGATGCCGATCTTGAAGAGGTCGAAGGCGGACACTGCCATGGGGAGCTTCAGGTTGCGCTATGGATCGCGGCCAGCACACGCGCTCGCACATCCGGACGCGCGAGCGCGTCGATGTGCTGCCCGCCGGCGATGCGAATGAATTGTTTGCGCGAGGTCGCCGCGGCATGCAGGCGTTCGCTGTTCTGAATCGAGATGACGGCGTCGAGCTCGCCGTGCAGCAGCAGCACCGGCGCCTTGACCCGCACGATCGCCGTGACCGGGTCGTTGGCGTCGGTCGGCAGGCTGGGCATCGCCAGCGGCGCGACGAAGGACAGCACGCTGCGGCTGGTGGCCTCTCGTGCGATGCCGCGGTAGCTCGCAAAGGCAGAGTCGGTGATCAGCAGGCGGATGTCGGCGCTGCCGCTGGCCGTCTCTTCGTCGAGCGCGCGGATCGCGGTTGCGCCGCCCAGGCTTTGGCCCAGCAGCACCAGCGGCCCGGCGCCGCGCCGGCGGCGCGCTTCGGCGAGCTCGGCGCGGGTGTCGGCCACCACGCCTTCGAGCGTCGGCCGGCCTTCGCTGCGGCCGAAGCCGCGGTAGTCGAAGCTCAGTACCTCGATGCCTTCGGCTGGCAGCCAGGCGATCAGCGGCGCGTGGTTGCTGATGTTGGCCGCGTTGCCGTGCGCGTGAACGACCGTGGCGCGCGGCGCACCGACGGCCGGCAGCCACCAGCCGTGCAGGCGAGGCCCACCGGCGCTGCCGAAGGACAGGTCCTGCGCTGTAACGCCGAGCTGCTCGGGCGTCGAATAGACGTGCTGATCGGGGTGGAAGAACAGCGCCTCGGCGCAGCCACTCAAGAAGGCGCTGGCGCCCGCTGCCAGGCCGGCGATCATGGTGCGTCGCTGCATGCGCTCGCCCCCGTCATCTGACGCCTTCGTAGTCGGCCAGGCGGAACTGCCGCGTGCGGCGGCGAAACTCGAGCGTCGAGGCCGGCCACAAGGTGGTGATGAGGCCGCTCTTGGTCTGGTACCAGCTCTTGCAGCCGCCGGTCGCCCAGACGGTGCCCTGCATGCGCTGCTGCAGCTCGGTGTTGAATCGTTCGACGACATCCCATTTCGGATCGACCGTGACCAGGCCCGCGCGTTCCATCCGCTTGAGGCCGTCGACGATGTATCGCACCTGCGACTCGATCATGAAGACCATCGAGTTGTGGCCCAGCCCGGTGTTGGGCCCGGCGACAAAGAACAGGTTCGGGAACCCCGGCACCGTGCAGCCGAGATAGGCCCGCGCGCCGTCGCGCCAGGCGGTGTTGAGGTCGGCGCCATGCCGCCCCGACACCGGGAAGGGCACCATCGCCTCGGCGGCGTGGAAGCCGGTCGCGAGCACCAGCACGTCGAGTGCGTGGTATTCGCCGTCGACGGTGCGGATGCCGGCCGGCAGAACGCGCTCGATGCCGGCCGTGACGAGCTGGGCGTTGCGCCGCTGCAGCGCGGGGTAGAAGTCGCTCGCGATCAGGATGCGCTTGCAGCCCATCCGGTAGCGCGGCGTCAGCGCTTCGCGCAGCGCCGGGTCGCTGACCTGGTGGCGCATGAAGCTCGCCGCCACCGGCTCGGCCATCTTGAGCAGCCAGGGGCGGCGTGTGAAACCAGGCACGCGCATCTCGTGGGTGGCGTAAATGAGGCTGCGCGCGAGCCGGTGCCAACCGGGCACGTTGCGATAGAGCCAGCGCCTGGCGGGCCCGAGCGGCCGGTCGGACTTGGGCAGCACCCAGGCCGGCGTGCGCTGGAACAGCGCCACTGCGCCGGCGCTCTTCACCAGTTGCGGCACGACCTGGATCGCGCTCGCGCCGGTGCCGACGACGCCGACGCGCTTGCCGGCCAGCGGCACTTCGCCGCGCCAGCGCGCGGTGTGCATCAGCGGGCCGGCGAAGTCGGCCAGGCCGGGCAGGTCGGGGGTGACGGGCCGGGTCAACAGGCCGGTTGCGTTGACGACGATGCGCGCCGTCCATTCGAGCTCCGGACCGCCCGGCGCCTGGGCGCGCACCGTCCAGCGCTGGCTCGTTTCGTCCCACACCAGCGCGACCACGCGGGTGCGCAGCCGAAGGTGCTGCGCCAGGCCGAAACGTGCGACGCAGTCGTTCAGGTAGGCCTCGATCTCGGCCTGCTGCGGGAAGACGCGGGTCCAGTTCAGGTTCGGCGCGAAGCTGAACGAATAGAGCAGCGACGGGATGTCGCAGGCCGCGCCGGGGTAGCGGTTGACATGCCAGGTGCCGCCGACGCCGACGTCCTGCTCGACGATCATGAAATCGTCGCGCCCGGCGCGCTTCAGCGCGATGCCCATGCCGAGCCCGCCAAAGCCGGCGCCGATGATCATCACGTCGTGATGCAGTGGCTCGGCCATAACTTGCTACTTCGGGTCAGTCCACTATTGAGCATTTCCAAATTCATGACACACAAGGCTCAATAGTCTGCGTAGGCGCTCATCGGCACACAGGCGCAGAACAGGTTGCGGTCGCCGTAGACGTTGTCGACCCGGCCGACCGGTGACCAGTACTTCGCGAGGCGCAGGCTCTTGAGCGGGAACGCCGCTTCCTCGCGCGAGTAGGCGTGGGCCCACTCGGCCGTCAACAGTGCCGCGGTGGTGTGTGGCGCCGCCTTCAGCGGGTTGTCCTCGCGCGGCCAGGTGCCTTGTTCGACCTTGCGGATCTCGTCGCGGATCGCGATCATCGCGTCGCAGAAACGGTCGAGCTCCTTCAGCGGCTCGCTCTCGGTGGGCTCGACCATCAAGGTGCCCGCCACCGGAAAGCTCAGCGTCGGTGCGTGAAAGCCATAGTCGATCAGCCGCTTGGCGACGTCTTCGGCGCTGACGCCCGAGCTGTCCTTCAGCGGGCGCAGGTCGAGGATGCATTCGTGCGCCACGCCGCCGCCCTTGATGTCGGCGATGTTGCCGCTGTAGTGGATGTCGTAGTGGTCGGCGAGCCGCGCCGCGACATAGTTGGCGCTGAGAATCGCCGTCTCGGTCGCGGCCTGCAGCCCGGCCGCGCCCATCATGCGAACGTACATCCAGCTGATCGGCAGCACCGCGGCATTGCCGAGCGCCGCCGCCGACACCGCGCCGATTGCCTGCGCCGAACGCTCGGCGGCCGGCACCGACACGTGCGAGGGCAGGAACGGCACCAGGTCGTCGACCACGCACACCGGCCCGACACCCGGCCCGCCGCCGCCGTGCGGAATGCAGAAGGTCTTGTGCAGGTTGAGGTGGCTCACGTCGCCGCCGAACTCGCCGGGTGCGGCCACGCCGACCAGCGCGTTCATGTTGGCGCCGTCGACATAGACCCGCCCGCCATGGCGGTGCACCAGCGCGCACAGTTCCCTGACCTGGGTCTCGAACACGCCGTAGGTGGAAGGGTAGGTGATCATCACGCAGGCCAGGTGGCCGGCGTGTTTCTCGCATTGGGCCTTCAGGTCGACGAGATCGACGTTGCCGTCGGCGTCGCACTTGGTCACCACCACCTGCAGGCCGGCCATCTGCGCGCTCGCCGGGTTGGTGCCGTGCGCCGATTCGGGGATCAGGCAGATGTTGCGATGGCCCTCGCCGCGCGACTCGTGCCAGGCCTTGATGATCAAGAGCCCCGCGTATTCGCCCTGCGAGCCGGCATTGGGCTGCAGGCTGATGCCGGCGTAGCCGGTCGCCTGGCACAGCCAGTCGCGCAGCTGCTGGTCGAGCTCGAGGTAACCGGCCTGCTGGTCGCGCGGCGCGAACGGGTGGATGTTCGCGAACTCGGGCCAGGTGATCGGGATCATCTCGCTGGTCGCGTTCAGCTTCATCGTGCACGAGCCGAGCGGGATCATCGAGCGGTCGAGCGCCAGGTCCTTGTCCGACAGGCTGCGGATGTAGCGCAGCATCTCGGTCTCGCTGTGGTGGGCGTTGAACACCGGGTGGGTCATGAATGCGCTCGTGCGGCCGAGCGCCGCCGGCACCAGCGGCGCGATGCCGGCTTCGAACTGGGCGAACGCGGGCAGCAGCTGGCCTTGCGCAAACAGCTTCCACAACGCCAGGATGTCGTCGCGCGTCGTCGTTTCGTCGAGCGTGATGCCGACCGACGTGGCCGACGCCGGGCGCAGGTTGAAGCCGGCGTCGCGCGCCGCCTGCAGCACGGCCGGCGTGTGGTCGCCGCACACCACTTCGAGCGTGTCGAAGCCGCTCTCGTGGGCCAGCGTGCGGCCGAGCTGCTTCAGGCCGGCCGCCAGCAGTGCGGTGTAGCTCGCGACTCGGCGCGCGATGCGCTTGAGGCCCTCGGGGCCGTGGTACACGGCGTACATGCTCGCAACCACGGCCGGCAGCACCTGCGCCGTGCAGATGTTCGAGGTGGCCTTCTCGCGCCGGATGTGCTGCTCGCGGGTCTGCAGCGCAAGCCGATAGGCGGGATTGCCGTGGTTGTCGACGCTGACCCCCACCAGCCGGCCCGGCATGGCGCGCTTGAACTCGTCGCGCGTGGCCATGTAGGCGGCGTGCGGGCCGCCGTTGCCCATCGGCATGCCGAAGCGCTGGGTGTTGCCCACCGCGATGTCGGCGCCCATCTCGCCGGGCGGCGCGATCAGCGTCAGCGCCAGCAGGTCGGCCGCGACGATGGCGAGGCCGCCGGCCGCATGCACCGCGGCGATCACCGGCTTGAGATCGCGCACGATGCCGCTGACGCCGGGGTATTGCAGCAGCACGGCGAACGCGTTGGCGCTCGCCGCCTGGTCGACCGAGCCGACGACCACCTCGATGCCGAGCGGCTTGGCGCGGGTGCGCACCACATCGAGCGTCTGCGGCAGCACGTCGTCGGCGACGAAGAAGGTGGTCGACTTGCTTTTGCCGACTCGCATCGCGAGCGTCATCGCTTCGGCGGCCGAGGTCGCCTCGTCGAGCATCGACGCGTTGGCGATCGCCAGGCCGGTGATGTCGGTCACCATGGTCTGGAAGTTGACCAGCGCCTCCATCCGGCCCTGCGAAATCTCGGCCTGGTAGGGCGTGTAGGCGGTGTACCAGGCCGGGTTCTCGAGCACGTTGCGCAGGATCACGCCGGGGGTGTGGGTGGCGTGGTAACCCTGGCCGATGAAGCTCTTCAGGACGCGGTTCTTGCCGGCGATGCGCTTCAGGTCAGCGAGCGCCTGCGCCTCGCTCAGCGCGGCCGGCAGCTGCATGGGCTCGCCACGCGCGATGCTGCGCGGCACGATGGTTTCGATCAAGGCCTGGCGCGAGGCCATGCCGATCACCGACAGCATGCGGCGTTCGTCTTCGTCTTCGATGCCGATGTGGCGGGCGACGAATTCGGACGGGTTCTCGAGCTCGCCGAGCGGGCGGGCGTGCAGGGGGTTGGCAGACATCAGCATGGGGGTTCCGGAGGAGAGTCTGAGTGTTGCCAGCGACACAAGGCCGGCTCGTTGTTCTGGCTGGAGCCCCCTTTCGGAGGGGGCTTGGGGGAGCGGTGCGATCTGCGCAGCCAGGGCGGCACGCCCTAGCTGTTCTTCACCAGCAAGTCGTAGTCCGGCTGATCCATCAACTGTTCGAACTCCGCCATGTTGGTCACGTGCACCTTGAAGAACCAGCCGTTGCCCATCGGGTCGCTGTTGGCCAGCGACGGGTCGGCGCGCAGTGCTTCATTCACCTCGACGATCTCGCCGCCGACCGGCATGTACAGGTCGGCCGCCGCCTTCACCGATTCGACCACCCCGGCCACGTCGCCCTTGGCGAACGTGCGGCCCACTTCGGGCAGATCGACGAAGACCACGTCGCCCAGCGCGTCCTGCGCGTGCAGCGTGATGCCGACGGTGGCCGCTTCATGGTCTTCGATGTTGATCCACTCGTGGTCCGGGGTGTACATGGTCGTCATGGGCAGGGTCTCCTTCTGGGTATGTGAAAGTGCATCAGCCGCGGAAATAGCGGTGGGGTGAAAACGGCATCGCCGACACGCGCATCGGCTGCGGCTTGCCGCGCACGTCGGCGTAGACCTCGTGGTGCGGCAGCGCGTGGTTGGTGGCCAGGTAGGCCATCGCGATCGGGTGGCCCACGCTCGGCGCGAGCGTGCCGCTGGTCACATGGCCGAGCTTGTGGCCCTTGCTGTCGCTGATCTTCGCGCCTTCGCGCACCGGAATGCGCTCGAGCCCGACCAGGCCGATCCGCTTGGTCGCGGCGCCCGTGGCCAGCTGGCCGTCGATGACGCTCGCGCCCGGGTAGCCGCCGTGGCGCGCGCCGCCGGTGCGCCGCACTTTCTGGATCGCCCAGGTGAGCGCCGCCTCGACCGGGGTCGTGGTCTCGTTGATGTCGTGGCCGTACAGGCACAGGCCCGCCTCGAGGCGCAGCGTGTCGCGCGCGCCCAGCCCCACCGGCTTGACCTCGGGCTGCGCCAGCAGTGCGCGCGCCAGCGCCTCGGCCTCGTCGGCCGGCACCGAGATCTCGAAGCCGTCTTCGCCGGTGTAGCCCGAACGCGTGACGAAGCAGGCCGCGCCGGCCAGCGTGAAGTCGTTGCCGCTCATGAAGGTGAGCCGCGCGACGTCGGGGTTCAGGCGCGCCAGCGCCGTCACCGCCTTCGGGCCCTGCAGCGCGAGCAGTGCCCGGTCGGGCAGCGGCTGCACGCTGCAGCGGTGGCCGATGTGGGTGACCAGGTGCTTGATATCGGCGTCCTTGCAAGCCGCGTTGACGACCAGCAGCAGGTCGGTTTCGCGCCGCGTGATCATCAGGTCGTCGAGGATGCCGCCGGCGGAGTTGGTGAAGAAGGCGTAACGCTGCTTGCCGAGGCCGAGGTCGATCACGTCGACCGGCACCAGCGACTCGAGCGCGCGCGCCGCATCGGCGCCGGCGAGCCGTACCTGGCCCATGTGCGACACGTCGAACAGCGCCGCCGCTTCGCGGCAGTGTTTGTGCTCGGCGATGATGCCGCCGGGGTAGTTCACCGGCATCTCGTAGCCGGCGAATTCGACCATCTTGGCACCCAGTTCCAGGTGCAGCGCGTACAGGGGGGTCTTCAGTAGTTCGGTGGCTGACATGGCGGATCTCCGAGGGCACTTTCCGGGCCAGCGCACGGTCTTGCGACCACGCGTTGGGGATGCCCTCTCTGTCCGCTTTACCTGAGAGATTGGCGGCCTCCGGGTTGCGGTCGACCACTTGCCCCTTCGGTGGACCCACCGAGGTGGGCCTCTCTCCAGATGAGGATCCGACCTGCGTTGCTTCAGGCCGGTTGCCAGTCCTTTTGCCTGAGCGTTCGCCCGGCCTGTTTCCAGGCCGGTCTGCGCCTTCGGCGGCTTCACGGGGAAGCTCTCTCCTGACGATTGGCAGTGTAGCAGCGGCCAAACGCGCCGGCGGCCGGCCCGCTGGCGGTTCGGGTCACAAAGCGATACGCTTTATGTGTCGCCTACGATCAAGAATCCGCGTGAGGAGGGCACCGATGCCTACGCAGTCGCCCAAAGATCCCAGCAGTTCCGACTCGATTCCTTTCGAGATCACCGACTTCGAACAGGCGCGCCATGCGCTTGATGAACTGCCGCCCGGTGTCGGCGCGCTGCCGCAGCTCGACGCCAACTATTGGGAACCGCAGCGCCGCAAAGCCGTGCCGACCGACCGCGCGCTGTCGGGGACGGCGATGGAATGGCTGGTGGGGTTGCCGGCCGGCTTGAAGCCTCGCACGCTGCCCGAGAGGTACCCGCGCGTGGCCAATGCGATCGCGGCGAACTGGTCCGACACGCTGCGCAGCGCCGCCGCGCTCGACGACCTGCTGGCCGACCGGCGCGGCCGCCGGCGCGGCTTTCCGTACGAGGTGCAAACCGAGTTGCGTGCGCTGCGCCGCTACCTGGACGTGATGCTGCGCAGAAGCGCGCTGGGCTGAGAGGTTGAGAAGATCTTGCTCCGCAGCCACGTCATCCCGGCGCACGCCGGGATCCACTGCCGCTTCACCGCGCGTCGGCACAGAGTGGATACCGGCGTGCGCCGGTATGACCATAGAAAAACTCTCAGCCTCTGATCTGAGGCCGGACGTGGGGACCCGGAAGGGTCCGCACGCCTGCCGAAGGCCCAGACGCGATACAAGCGGCTGGGCTGAGCTACATGCCAGAGTAGTTCGGCCCGCCACCCCCTTCGGGCGTGACCCAGACGATGTTCTGCAGCGGGTCCTTGATGTCGCAGGTCTTGCAGTGCACGCAGTTTTGCGCGTTGATCTGCAGCCGCTCGACGCCGGCATCGTTCTTCACGAACTCGTAGACGCCGGCTGGGCAGTAGCGGCTTTCCGGGCCGGCGTATTTCGCCAGGTTCACGTTGACCGGAATCGCGGCGTCTTTCAGCGTCAGATGCGCCGGCTGGTCCTCGGCGTGGTTGGTGTTGCTGACGAACACGCTGCTCAGCCGGTCGAAGGTGAGCTTGTTGTCGGGCTTCGGGTAGTCGATCTTCGGGCACTGGTCGGCCGGCAGCAGGTACTCGTGATCGGCCTTGTCGTTGCGCAGGCGCCAGGGCGGCACCTTGATGCCCAGCTTGGGCAGCAGCCACTGCTCGATGCCGGTCATCAGCGTGCCGATCCAGAAGCCGTACCTGAACCACTTCTTGAAGTTGTTCGTGCGCTGCAGCTCCGCGTACAGCCAGCTCTTTTCGAAGGCCTCGGGGTAGGCCGTCAGCTCGTCGTGCTGGCGCCCGGCCTGCAGCGCGGCGAACGCCGCTTCTGCCGCCAGCGCGCCGGTCTTGATCGCCGCATGGCTGCCCTTGATGCGCGACGCGTTCAGATAGCCCGCATCGCAGCCGATCAGCGCGCCGCCCGGGAACACCGTCTTCGGCAGGCTCGCGAGCCCGCCGTTGTTGATCGCACGCGCGCCGTAGCCGATGCGCTTGGCGCCGTCGAGATGGGCGCGGATGCTCGGGTGGGTCTTCCAGCGCTGCATCTCCTCGAACGGGCTCAGCCACGGGTTCTGGTAGTTCAGGCCGGTGATAAAGCCGAGCGTCACCTTGCCGCCTTCGAGGTGGTACAGAAAGCCGCCGCCAAAGGTGTCGTTGTCCATCGGCCAGCCGGCCGTGTGGACGACGAGGCCGGGCCTGGCCTTGTCGGCCGGCACTTCCCACAGCTCCTTCACGCCGATCGCGTAGGTGGCCGGCTCCTTGCCCGCGTCGAGCTTGAATTGGCGGATCAGCTGCTTGCCCAGGTGGCCGCGCGCGCCCTCGGCGAAGACCGTGTACTTGGCGTGCAGCTCCATGCCGAGCTGGAACGCGTCGGTCGGCTCGCCGTCCTTGCCGACACCGAGGTTGCCGGTCGCCACACCGCGGACCGAGCCGTCGTCGTTGTAGAGCACTTCGGCGGCGGCGAAGCCGGGGAAGATCTCGACCCCCAGCGCTTCGGCCTGCTGCGCCATCCAGCGCACCACGTTCCCCAGAGCCACGACGTAGTTGCCCTCGTTGTGCATGCACTGCGGCACGAAGAAGTCGGGCGTGCGGAAGGCGCTTTTCTCGCCGAGGATCAGCACGTCGTCGCCGGTCACCGGCTGGGCGAGCGGTGCGCCGAGCTCCTTCCAGTTCGGGATCAGCTCGGTGATCGCGCGTGGGTCCATCACCGCGCCGCTCAGGATGTGCGCGCCCGGTTCTGAGCCTTTTTCGAGCACCACCACCGTGACCTCCTTGCCTTGTTCGGCGGCGAGCTGCTTGAGCCGGATCGCGCTTGCCAGTCCGCCCGGGCCGGCGCCGACGATGAGCACGTCGTACTCCATCGCTTCGCGCGGACCGTACTTTTCGATGATGGCTTGCGGGGTCATGGAGTCTCTTTCGTTGGAGCCTGAACTGGCGCAATTCTACGGGGCCAGCACGAGAAATAGAACGGTCGTTCTTTTTTCTTCGCGACCCCGCCGGCATCGGTGCTATCGTTTCCGCAACGCACAACACATTGGAGTACCGCATGAGCTACAGCATCGACCTGTCGGGCCGCGTTGCGCTGGTCACCGGCGCATCGAGCGGGCTCGGCACGCAGTTCGCCAAGACACTCGCGGCGGCCGGTTGTGGGGTCGTGCTGGCGGGCCGGCGGGTCGAGCGGCTGAAGGCGCTGCGGGCCGAGATCCAGGCCGACGGCGGCGACGCGCATGTCGTCACGCTCGACGTGACCGACCACGACAGCATCCGCTCTGCGGTGGCGCACGCCGAGACCGAAGCCGGCACACTCGATATCCTCATCAACAACTCGGGCGTCAGCACGACCCAAAAGCTCACCGACGTGAGCGATGACGACTACGACTACGTCTTCGACACCAACACCAAGGGCGCCTTCTTCGTCGCGCAAGAAGTGGGCAAGCGCATGCTGGCGCGCGCCAAGGGCTCGGCACCGGGCACCTTCACGGGAGGGCGCATCGTCAACATCGCGTCGATGGCCGGGTTGCGGGTGCTTGGACAGATCGGCGTCTATGCCATGAGCAAGGCGGCGGTCATCCACATGACCCGTGCGATGGCGCTCGAGTGGGGCAAGTACGGCATCAACGTCAACGCGATCTGCCCCGGCTACATCGACACCGAGATCAACCACCACCAATGGCACACCGAGCACGGCAAGCGCCTGGTCGACATGCTGCCGCGCAAGCGCGTCGGCCAGCCGCAGGACCTGGACTCGGTGCTGATGATGCTGTGCGCCAACGAAAGCCACTTCATCAACGGCGCGGTGATCCAGGCCGACGACGGCTTCGCAGTCTGAATGCGCGAACTCTCGCTGCTCGAAGCGCGGGTTCTCGGCGTGCTGGTCGAGAAGGCCCACACCGTGCCCGACAGCTACCCGCTGTCGCTCAACTCGCTGGTCGCAGGCTGCAACCAGAAGACCGCGCGCGACCCCGTCATCAACGCCACCGATGCCGAGGTGCAGGGCGCGGTCGATGCGCTGAAGGCGTTGAACCTCGCGTTCGAAAGCAGCGGCTCGCGCGTGAGCCGCTACGAGCACAACATGGGCCGCGTGATGGGCGTGCCGTCGCAGGCGGTGGCGCTGCTCACGGTGCTGATGCTGCGTGGCCCGCAGACGAGTGCAGAGCTGCGCACCAGCACCGAGCGGCTGCATCGTTTCGCCGATGTCTCGTCGGTCGACGGCTTCCTGGTCGAGCTGGCCGAGCGCTCGGCCGAGAAGGGCGGTCCGCTGGTCGTCAAGCTGCCGCGTGCCCCGGGCGCGCGCGAAGCACGCTGGGCCCACCTGATGTGCGGCGCGGTCGACGTGTCCGCGATGCCGGTATCGGCCGACGCCGACGACTTCGTCGCCGCCAGCGAGCTGCAGGCGCTGAAGGCGCAGCAGCACTCGATGCAGGCCGAGATCGAGTCGCTGCGCGCCCTGGTCGAGCGCCTGTACACCGAGCTCGGCGTCAGCCGCTGAGCACGGATTCATAACGCTTAAGGAGCTGCCCAAAGATATGAAAGGGCTTCAGGAAGACAGTCCACCCATCGCCACCCCACCCCCGGAGCACCGCATGGACAACTTCCTCAGCACCAGCATCTTCGCCCTCATCGCCGCCGTCGTCCTTGCTGCCGCGTCTGCGCATGCCACGCCGGCCACGAACCTGGAAGTGGTGACGATGCCCACCGTGGTCGTGACCGGCCACCGCGCCAGCGCGCAAGTCGCCGCTGCCGGCGTCGTGCAGATGCCGATGGTCGTCGTGACCGGCCACCGCCAGCGTTCCGAGTCCACGGTGGTCCTCGCCAGCGCCGAGTGAGCCGCGCGATGCGCCTCAGGCGCTCAACAGCTTCTGAACCAGCAGCGGCGTCGTCGCCGCCTCGTACTTCTTCATCAAGCGCGCCCGGTAGACGTCGACGGTGCGCGGGCTGATCGCGAGGCGCTTGCCGATCTGCTTGCTGGTCAGGCCCTCGATCAGCAGCGCGGCGATCTCGCGCTCGCGCGGCGTCAGGTCGGCCTTGACGCGACGCCGCGCCGACAAGTCCTCGAAGCTCCAGATGCCCGCCGCGTGCGGCTGCTGCGGGTCGAGCGCGCGGCCCGACACATGGCACCAGAACAGCTCGCCGCTGCGCTGGCGCTTCATCACCCGCTCGTCGGCATACCAGCCGCTCTTGTTCAGACTCGCGACGATGCGCGCACCGGTGCGCTCGAACTCGTCGTGGGTCGGGTACAGCACCTCGAACGACTGCCCGACCAGCTGCTCGCGGCTGGCGCCGAACATGTCGAGCAGCTGCTGGTTGCAGTCGACCATCAGCCGGTTGCGCGAGATCGCGAGGCCGATCGGCGCCAGGTCGAACGCGATGCGGTAGTCGAGGGCTGTCACGCGACCTCCTGGTGTCTCGCACCCGTCATACCGGCGAACGCCGGTATCCACCGTGTGGAGAGGCGGACCTTGCTTCAGTGGATCCCGGCGTTCGCCGGGATGACAGGGCTTGTGAGGGCTGTTGCCGGGGCGGCTTAGTCAATTCT
>OBEQ010209726.1_pt1 | contig 25849 bp, 26 predicted proteins | sample 1670901 | NCBI WGS metagenome assembly OBEQ01 (sample SAMEA104232315, study PRJEB22302) | groundwater metagenome | biome: forest; feature: aquifer; material: groundwater | place: USA | collected 2011-08-07 | depth 5.4 m | reverse complement strand
CCGCGGTCCCAACTGGAACTTTTTTGGGCCATTTGAAGTGTGGGATGTACATAAAGTAGTACCGCTTTTGAATGTGAATCTTTCAGAATTTATCTGGATTAAATGGTTGGGCCAAGGGCTTCCCAAAGAATGGTTTATTCGAGAGGCGCCCGGGTTTTCAATTCTGTTTGTTTATTTTATGATTCCGCCGGCATTGGCGGCGATCACTTTTTGTAAAAAAGCGTATCAAGAAATGGGAGCGGTGCGTTTTGTGGTGGCTTCCTTCTTAATCTTAATGGTGATTGCGGTTCCGATTAAGATGTATTTGAGGTGGGCCTTCAATTTGAAATATATCGTTGCCATTCCTGAATTTTTCTTCAATATTTAATTAATTCATGCCACAAGATCCGAATAAACTCTATAGCGTTCATAAAACAACTATTTGGTTTGCGCTCGCAAGCGTGATCCTTACTGTTTCTCTTGTGCTTATGGTGGCCCAGGATTACAGCCGCGAGTGGAAAAAATGGCAGAGAAGATTTATCGAATTTGAGCGCAAAAAAGTAGAAACTGATCTTAAAAAGTCAGAAGAATCCGCAAATTCCAATAAACAACTTCAAACACTTGAGCAGCAACTGAAAGAAGCGCAAACCAAATTTGGCCAGCATAAGTCAGATTATCAAAAACTACTTGATCAAAAAGCAGTAAATGCGATTGAACTTACAAAAGTTAAAAGCCGCTTTCAAAATTTCAAGCAGTTTTACGACTCTTATAAATTTTTCTTAGAAGATAGTCGTGCGCACGGAGAGAAGGGAAAAATTAAGGACTATGAAGAAAAAATTGCAAAGGTCGAACCCAAATTAAAGCAAGCGCAGTTGGATCAAGAAGTCGTTGAAAAGAAAAATGACGACCTGGATGCCCAAATTCAGAATTTAAAAGGAGAGGAAAAAAATCTCAATAAGGAAATTAATAAGATCTTGAGGGATCAAAATGTACTAGAAGGTAAATTGGCTAAACTGAAACCATCGCCAGTAAAGGATCTGCTGAATGCTCCGATGGTAGATTTCGTTGCTCCGTCACTTCAAATTCAGCAGGTTGTTTTAGAAGATTTGCATGATGATCTATATTTTGCAAAGGCTCAGAAAGTGGACCGTTGCACGACTTGTCATCTGGCGATCGATCGAAAAGGGTTTGAAGACGCACCCCAGCCTTTTAAGACACACCCAAATCTCGATCTTTTTTTAAGCGGCACATCAAAACATCCTTTGGAAAAAATTGGTTGTACTGTTTGTCACGGTGGAAGCGGTCAGTCGCTTGATTTCGTACATACCGCTCACACACCAAAAAATGAAGAACAAGCTAAGGAATGGAAAAAGAAATACCATTGGCATGAACTTGAAAAATGGGAAGCCAAAATGCTTCCGCTTCAGCACACTCAAGCATCCTGCGCCAAATGCCATCAAGGCGTTATCGAAGTGCCGGAGGCGCCTAAATTAAATGAAGGCCGCCGACTAGCGCAGAGATCAGGTTGTTTTGGTTGTCATACGGTAAAGGGTTTTGAAGACCGCTGGAAAATAGGGCCCAGCCTTTTCAATGTTCGTAATAAAGTAGACCGGGAATGGATTGTGCGCTGGCTTCAGAATCCAAAAGATTTTCGCCCGTCGACTCAAATGCCGCAGATCTTTCATCTTGAGAATACAAATTTACCCGAGGATCGTATCAAGTCTAACGCCGCAATCGAAGGAATTGCAACTTATCTTTTAAAACATTCAGATTCAATTGAGCTCAAATCGCCGCCTAAAAAAGGAGGCGATCCCGAAGTTGGTAAAAAGTTAGTCAAGGAACTTGGCTGTCTTGGTTGTCATAGCGTTGAAGATGCGAAAGTGAATAATCACGGGCCTGAACTCGTCAACTTAGGCAGTAAAGTAAGCCGTGAATGGCTTTTCACTTGGCTTAAAGATCCGAAGCATTATTCATCGGATACCCGCATGCCTAATCTTCGGTTGAGTGATGAGGAGGCCGGAAATATTACGACTTACTTGCTTCAAAGTAAGAATAAGAAATTTGATGAAATACCTCTTCCTCATGTGGACGAAAAAGATCTTGATGCTCTTACCACAGATTATATGACTCGGAAAATGCGGCATTCAGAAGCTCAAGAAAAATTAGCTAAAATGAATCTTGAGGAAAAGTTTGATTTTGTTGGCCGTGAAGTGATTCTTCAACAAGGTTGTTTTGGGTGTCATGCGATCCATGGCTTTGAAGACGCGAAACCTATTGGGACGGAATTGACCAAAGAAGGCCAAAAAGAAGTCGACAAACTTTATTTCGGCTACGTTGATATTGCACATACACGCCAAGCCTGGTTCTTCCAAAAACTTAAAAATCCGAGAATTTTTGATCGCGGGAAAATTGTGGCTTATCACGAAAAATTGAGGATGCCGCAATTCAACTTTACAGATGAAGAAGCGGAAGCACTTACTACTTTTCTTTTGAGTTTGCGCGAAGAAGAAATTCCACTCGAAATGAAGAAGCAACTGAACTTAAAGGAAAAAGAAATCGAAGCGGGCCGATTCCTCGTTTCGAAATTCAATTGCCAAGGATGCCACACGCTCGATAAAGTGGACGGTCGGATCCGTTCACTTTATGAAGATAAGGGAAACGCGCCGCCTGTCATTGACGGGGAAGGAGCAAAAGTGCAAGAGTTCTGGCTTTATCATTTCTTGCAAGGCCCAACTCCGATCCGGCCTTGGCTTAAAATTAGAATGCCCACTTTTGGTTTTAAAGAAGCAGAGACTAACACGATTATAAAATATTTCCATAATCTTTCAGAACAAGAACTTTCGTTCGCACCTCAATATTCTCAGGCAACAGATGAAACCATTCACAAAGGCCGGGAACTTTTTACGAGATTGAAATGTATCCAGTGTCATCAACCGGGTTCTGGCGAAGCCAAATCTCTCAGCGCATCGTTTTTGGCGCCTGACTTGACGCTTGCGCGTGAGCGGTTAAAACCAACATGGGTTCTCCAATGGCTTAAGGATCCACAGGTATTGCAGTCAGGAACCATGATGCCAACCTTCTTCCCGGAAGGCCAGACACCGCTTAAGGATATTCTGGATGGAGACGCGACCAAACAAATTCAAGCCATTAAAGATTATTTAATGGTGTTGACTCCCGAAGAAGCGGGAAAAGTTAAGAGCGCAATGGGCGCTAAGGAGACAGCAGCAAAATGAAAAAATTAATGATAGTTGCAACAACATTTTTGATCTATTCCAGTTCGTTATATGCCGGTACGGTAACAGGGAAAGTGAGCTTTACCGGAACCGCTCCTCAAATGGAGCCAATTTCAATGGATGCGGACCCTGTTTGTTCTTCGCTCCATAACACCTCTGTTTTGGCGGAGACTGTGATTGTAAACGATAATAAAACACTGAAAAACGTGTTTGTCTATGTGAAGGAAGGTCTTGAAGGTAAAACTTTTCCAACTCCGAGCACACCCGTTACAATCGATCAAAAAGGTTGCCAGTATTCACCGCACGTTTTTGGAATTCAAGCAGGCCAAACTCTTGAAATCGTGAACAGTGATTCAACACTTCACAACATTCATGCATTACCCGAAAAGAACAAACAATTCAATCTCGGGATGCCAATTCAAGGAATGAAGCTAAATAAGAAATTTGATACACCTGAAGTAATGGCGAAATTCAAATGTGATGTTCATCCCTGGATGAATGCTTATGTCGGTGTATTGTCTCACCCTTATTTTAGCGTGACAGGAACGGATGGGACGTTTGAAATAAAAGATTTGCCGGTCGGTGAATATACGATTGAAGCTTGGCATGAAAAATATGGAACACAAACTCAAAAAGTAACGGTTGCAGAAGGGTCCTCAAGCGTTGATTTCACGTTTAATGGCTAAGCGTTTTTCGTTTTTCGTTTTATCTCTTTTCCTGGGCTTGGGGTCTGTCTTTGCGGGCACAATCCAGGGAAAAGCGCTTTTTGACGGCACACCGGGTGAAAATCCGACGATTGATATGTCGGCAGATCCAGTTTGTAAAACTTTAAATCCTGGAACCGTGTTTCAACAGCGGATCGTTGTCAATTCCAATGGCACCCTGAAAAATGTCTTCATCTATATAAAGGAAGGCCTGGGGACCCAGACATTTTCTGTTGCACAAGCACCTGCTGTTTTAGATCAGAAGGGTTGCGCTTATCATCCCCGAGTTTTAGGAATGCAGGCCAATCAAAAACTTCAGATCATGAACTCAGATGCTACACTTCACAACATCCACGCTTTTGCAAAAAACAGTCCCGAGTTTAACTTAGGAATGCCGGTACAGGGAATGAAACTTGATAAGACATTTTCAAATCCAGAAGTCATGGTAAAAATGAAGTGTGATGTTCATCCGTGGATGATGGGTTACATCGGTGTTTTGAATCACCCGTTTTTTGCTGTGACAGGTGAGGACGGCAGTTTTAAAATCGAAAATGTTCCTCCCGGAGAGTATACAGTAGAAGCTTGGCATGAAACCTACGGCACAAAAACCAAAAAAATTGTGGTCAGCGACGCTCCCATGGAAACTGATTTCAAGTTTAGCTCCAAGGAAATTGTAGATGAAGCGAGCGGCCTTAAAATTACGACTTCGGAACCAAAACCAGCCGGAAAATTGTTTGACGATTCGGCAGCATTAAACGTTCCGCGCCCTAAAATGCATTGGTGGCTTCCTCCTAACATTTCAACTTATTACGGCCCAAAAATTGACCAGCTTTTTTACTTGATATTGTGGCTTACCGGTGTCATCTTTGTAGGCGTTCAAAGTGCTTTGCTTTATTTTTTATTCCGTTACCGCGCGCAGGATGGAGTGAAAGCGACCTACACGCATGGCAACAACCGTTTAGAAGTGATTTGGACGGTTACGCCAGCGGTCATCTTGGTTTTTTTAACCATTTGGAGCCAAGTAGTTTGGTCTGAAATTAAAGGCCCTCCGCCATCCGGAGCGATTCCCATCGAAATTCAAGCAGAACAATTCGCTTGGAATGTTCATTATCCCGGTCCGGATGGGAAATTCGGAACTGCAGATGATATCAAAACAATTAATCAACTTCACATTCCCGTTGGAAAACCAGTTCGCGTACGGCTTACTTCAATTGGAAAAGATGGGAAACATCCCGTAATTCATAGTTTTTTTCTTCCGGAATTTCGATTAAGACAAGATGTTGTTCCGGGTATGGCGATTGACGTTTGGTTTGAAGCCACAAGAACCGGGCAATATGAAATCGCGTGTTCTCAATTTTGCGGTTTGGGTCATTATCGGATGCGAGGTTATCTATCCATTCATTCTCAGGAAGGTTTTGACGCTTGGTTAAAGGAGCAAGGAAAATCATGAGCACTGAACACAGACACATAGAACATAAAAAATTAAGTTTCTTACGGAAATATATTTTTTCAACCGACCATAAAATGATCGGCGTTCAATTTTTATTCACCACCCTTTTCTTTTTCTTTGTGGGCGGTCTTTTGGCAATGCTTTTGAGGTGGCAGCTCGCTTTTCCGGGGAAGCCGGTTCCTGTTTTAGGTCAGCTTTTTCCTCAGAGCATGATGGTGGGAGGAGTGATGCTACCTGAATTTTATGCAACACTTTTTACCATCCACGCTTCCGTGATGATTTTCTTTGCCATCATTCCCATTTTGGTCGGTGCTTTTGGTAATTTTGTTGTTCCGCTTCAAATTGGTGCGCGCGACATGGCTTTTCCGAGGCTCAATATGCTGTCTTATTGGTTTTTTTGGCCTGCTCCTTTTATTGTTTTAAGCGGCTTTTTTATTCAGGGAGGCGCCGCGGCAACGGGATGGACAGCATACCCGCCTTTGAGCGCGATTGAGCCATTCGGCCAAACATTGTGGATTATTGGAGTTCTTTTCGTTGGAACATCTTCTATTATGGGAGCCGTCAATTATTTGACAACCATTTTGAATATGCGGGCACCCGGCATGACTTTGTTCCGAATGCCGCTAACGACCTGGGCTATTTTTATCACCTCCATTCTTTCGCTTCTTGCGACACCGGTGCTTACATCGGCTTTAATCCTGCTTCTTTTTGACCGGACGATGGGAACACATTTCTTTTTGTCAGAAGGCGGCGGCCATCCGCTTCTTTGGCAGCATCTCTTCTGGTTTTATTCACATCCAGCCGTTTACATTATGATTCTTCCGGGAATGGGGATTGTTTCGGATGTGATCTCCACTTTTTCGAGAAAACCTCTTTTTGGTTACAAAATGATGGTGTTTGCCATTATGGCGATTGCGTTTTTAGGTTTTATTGTTTGGGGCCATCATATGTTTCAAAGTGGAATGAATCCAACAGTGGGTACTACTTTTATGCTTTCCACAATGTTGATTGCAGTGCCGTCAGCAATTAAGACATTTAATTGGCTGGGAACCATGTGGCGCGGTTCGATTCGTTTTACCCCAGCCATGTTAAATGCCATTGCGTTTGTGTCCATGTTTGTCATTGGCGGATTAAGCGGTATTTTTATGGCATCCATACCGGTGGACATGTTTATTCATGATACGTACTTTATTGTCGGCCACATTCATTATGTATTATTTGGGGGGAGCATGTTTGCCGCGTTTGCCGGAATTTATTATTGGTTTCCGAAAATGTTTGGACGACAGCTCAACGATTTTCTCGGGAAAGTTCACTTTGTCGGCACATTTATTTTTTTTAACTGCACATTTTTCCCGATGCATATTTTGGGAATCGGCGGCCATATGCGCCGGATTTATGATCCCACTCAATATGCACATCTGAGGCATCTCCAACCGATTAATGTGTTTATCACCATCAGCGCTTTTTTATTAGGGTTATCCCAACTCCCATTCGTCATTAATTTCGTTAAAAGTCTTTTTTGGGGTGAAAAAGTAGACCGGAATCCATGGCAGTCTAATACCCTTGAGTGGGCTGCTCCTTCACCGCCGCCACACGGCAATTTCGAAACAGTGCCAACCGTCTATCGAGAGCCATATGAATATAGTGTTCCCGGGCGTGATAAAGATTGGTGGCCGCAGAATGAACCATGAACCACAAGGAATGGGGAATGAGTAGAATCTGGCTGGCTCGTTACACAAAACTTCTTGCGAGTGTGACGTTTCTTTTAATTATTGCAGGCGGGCTTGTCACAAGCACAAAATCAGGACTGTCCGTTCCGGATTGGCCGCTCTCTTATGGAAAATTGATGCCGCCTATGTTAGGTGGAATTCGTTATGAGCATACTCACAGAATGATTGCAAGTCTTGTTGGGACAATGACTTTGGTGCTTGCTCTTTGGCTCGGATTTAAAGAACCCAGACGATGGGTTCGCTGGACAGGGATTGCGGCATTTGGAGCCGTTGTGCTTCAAGGAATTTTAGGCGGTCTGACCGTACTTTATTTGTTACCAGCGCCGATTTCCATTTTTCATGCGTGTTTAGCCCAAACGTTTTTTGTTTTGATCGTAAGCATTGCTTTTTTTAATTCACGGGAATGGTTTACACAAATATCTGGAGTTTCAAATGATCTTTCCGATTTGAAACAGCCCTTGTGGATGATGATCACATTAATTTATTTACAACTTGTCTTAGGAGCGACTCTCAGACATACCACTCATCAGCAAGTCGCGATTTCGCACATCGTAAATGGATTTTTTGTGTTAATCAGTTCCATTGTGGTGATGATGCGCGTGTTGCACCATCACGAGCAAGAGGAAAAAATTCTTTATCCGACGCTTTTTCTCGGAATTTTGACAGTTCTTCAAATGACACTTGGAATAGGCGCCTTCATTTATATATTTATGCTTGGTGAGACCATTCAACCTCAAGCTGGTAAGGTCTTTTTTGTGACAGCGCATCAAACACTTGGAGCGCTTGTTCTTGCAACAGGCGTGTTTCTTTTGCTCCGAGTTTATCGTAAGGAAATTTTAATATGAGCCGCGTGATTGCGTTGTGGCGTGCGAAAACAATCGAAATTATTTCAGGGGCTTGGCTTGATTATTTTGAATTGACCAAACCGAGACTTGTCTCTTTAGTTCTTTTAAGCACAACCGTTGGATTTTATTTAGCTTATCTGGCCGGGATTAGTTCATTTTCATTTGTTTTGACCCTGATTGCGACAGCTTTTGTGGCAGGGGGTTCTATGGCCTTGAATCAATTTTTAGAACGCGAAGCGGATGCTAAAATGATCCGCACTCAAACAAGACCGCTTCCAAGCGGACGTCTCAAACCAAGCGAAGCGCTTTTGTTTGGACTCATTACATCTATATCTGGATTTATTTTGTTTATCTTTTTTGTGAATTTAACAAGCGCTCTTTTGGCTTTTTTAACTTGGGCTAGCTATCTATTTATTTATACACCGCTTAAAAGCAGAACCTCGCTTTCTACCATTATTGGCGCCATTCCAGGGGCTCTTCCACCAATGATCGGTTTTGCCGGGGCAAGTGGAACAATCAATTTTCACAGCTTTCTTCTTTTTATGATTATCTTTTTTTGGCAGCTTCCGCATTTTTTAGCAATCGCCTGGATGTATCGGACGGATTATGCGCGAGCGGAACAGCCGATTCTATCGGTGGTGGACCGTGAAGGAAAATTCGTAGCCCGCCAGATGATTTTGAATATGTGTGCTCTGATGCCCGTCAGTCTTTTGCCGACTATTTTTGGCCTTACCGGTATTGTTTATTTCTTTGGAGCTTTTGTGCTAGGCTTATGTTTCGCAGCCGTTATTATTTTTTCAGCAAATAACTTAGATTTAAGAGCTCGGTTTGTGCTGCGTGCATCTATTGTTTATCTTGCAGCACTTCTTATTTTAATGGTCATTGACAAAGTATAAGGATTATTCATGAAACAAGACGGACATATCGGACGACTTGGAATTGATACGCGAAAACTGGGCATGTGGATTTTTCTTGCTTCTGAAATTATGTTTTTCACAGGGCTCATCGGTTCTTATATTGTTCTTCGTTTTGCAAACTTACAAAGTTGGCCGGTACCTTCCACCGTGCTCAATATTCCTCTTACGGCTGTTAATACATTTATTCTGATCTGTTCCAGCGCAACACTTGTCTTGGGGCTCGGGAGTATCCAACGCGGTTATAAGGAAGGGCTTCAGGTCGGATTGTTCCTTACCGTACTTCTAGGCATCGTTTTTTTGAGCGTTCAGTTTCACGAATACTGTAATTTGGTTGATGATGGTTTTACAATTTCCCACAGTATTTTTGGCTCCTGTTTTTTTACGCTGACGGGTTTTCACGGCGCACACGTATTAGCGGGGGTGATTTGGCTTACCGTTGTTTTGATTCGAAGTTTTCTGGGTTATTTTACCCCGGAAGAATATGCGGGCGTTGAAATTGTGGGTCTTTATTGGCATTTTGTAGATTTGGTTTGGATTATTCTCTTTACCATCCTTTATTTAGTTTAAGGTGATAAAATGAGCGAAACTGAAGCAACCGGCTCTCTTCCGCAAACGGAAGCCACCCATAAGCAGCCCAACTACGCAGCGATTTTCTGGGCGCTTTTTATTCTGACAATTTGTGAAATTATTATAGCCAATCTTCATTTTGCGAAACCACTTATTGTTGTAACTCTGGTATTTCTTGCAATTGTTAAAGCAGCGCTAGTTGCTCTCTTTTATATGCATCTTAAATTTGAGAAATTTTTGATTTACGTCATTGTGATTTTCCCTCTTTTTTTGGCGGTCATTTTGACCGTTATGGTACTTTGCGATAAAGCTCGCCATCTGGCTGCATGAAAATTGTATTAACCGGCGCTACCGGTTTCATAGGGCGTTCTCTCACTAACGAGTTTCTCAAGCACGGAGATGATTTAGTGATTCTCACGCGCTCTAACGCAGAGAAATTTCCGCCAAACCCAAAATTAAAGTTTGTTAAATGGAATCCCGCGGATCAAACCAGTATTGCCGATGCAGTCGATGGCAGTGACGCAGTGATTAATTTAGCCGGTGAATCGATCATAAAAAAGAGGTGGACACAAACTCAGAAGAAAAAAATTCTTGAAAGCCGTGTTAATGCCACTCAAATTATTGCCAATTCCATTAAAAAAGTTTCTAACCGGCCAAAAATTTTGATTAATGCATCGGCCGTTGGTTATTATGGTCCGCATGGAAATGAATCGTTAGCGGAAGATGCAAAAGCGGGAAATGGCTTTTTAACTGATGTTTGTAAAGCCTGGGAAGCTCATGCTATTCGGGTAGAGGATTTTGATGTCCGCGTTATACGTCTTCGGATCGGAATCGTGCTTGATCGAGACGGAGCCGCACTTAAATTTATGGTTCCGCCTTTCAAAATGTTTATGGGCGGATGGCTCGGGAGCGGCAATCAGTGGATGAGTTGGATTACGCGCGAGGATTTGATTCGTTTGATTCTGTTTTGTCTGGACAATCCAAATGTAAGAGGTGCGGTGAACGGTACGGCACCTCAGCCGGTGACCAATAAAGCGTTTTCAATGGTTCTGGCACAAGTGTTGAAACGTCCATGTTTCATGCCCGTGCCTTCGTTCGCCTTGAAGCTATTGTTGGGCGAAGTGTCCGAGATGTTATTAACCGGTCAACGGGTCATTCCTAAAAAAGTGCAAGACCTAGGCTTTTCTTTCCGTTCTCCAGAGATTCGAAATGCTTTGGAAAAAATTCTGCACTAGTTTTTTGTTTTTGGCATTTGTCGCTTCAAATACCATTCCGCTTTTAGCGGAAGAGAAATTTCCGACTTACGGACGGGTTCCTGAATTTAAATTTACCGAACGAAGCGGAAAAGAAATGGGGCTTTCGGATTTGCAAGGAAAAGTCTGGATTGCCGATTTTATTTTTACACGTTGTCAAGGAATGTGCCCGTTGCTTACGGGACAAATGGCAGGGCTGCAAGAGAAGCTTGCACAGTTTGATATTAAATTGGTTTCGTTCAGCGTTGATCCCGAATATGATACTCCGCAAGTTCTTTCAGAATATGCCTCGCGTTATCATACCCAGGAAAACAGATGGTTTTTTCTGACCGGACCAAAAATCACAATGTGGAATTTCGTTACAGATGGTTTTTCGCTTGGCGTTACCGAACCCACGCAGGAAGATTTAAAAGCCGGAGCAGAACCGGTAATTCACAGTAATCGGCTTGTCTTGGTGGATCAAGAAGGAAATATTCGGGGTTATTATGACGGTTCTGATCCGTCGGCAATGGAAAAGTTAGTAAAAGACGCTTCTCAACTTTATCTGACGGTTTAACTACTATGGATCTTTCCTTGTTTCCTGCTTTAAATGCCGGACTTAATGCCACAAGCGGCCTTTTGATTGTGTTGGGCCTCATTTTAATTAAACAAAGAGCGTGGACGGGGCATGCGCTTTGTATGTGTCTCGCTATGCTCGTTTCAGTTTTATTTTTTATTTCTTACATTTATTATCATATTCATCACGGTTCAACGCCGTTTCCGCATCACGGATGGATCAGGCCGGTTTATTTCACTATCCTTATTTCCCATACCCTTTTGGCTGTCACCGTTCCGCCGCTTGCAGTGGTAACTCTTTCCCGGGCACTCAGAAGCCGTTTTGATAAACATGTCCAGATTGCAAAAATTACGTTTCCGATTTGGCTTTATGTTTCCGTAACCGGAGTCGTAGTTTATTGGATGCTTTATAGGATGAAATGAAATGAGTAAACGGGTCGTTATTTTTTTTCTATTTCTATTCGCAATTCAGAAATCAGTTTTTGCCTGTCCGATGTGCAAAGAAGCCATTTCCAGAATGGGAGAAATCTGGCTCGCTATTGGTTTAAATTGGAGCATCTATTTTATGATTGCCGTTCCGTTTCTTCTCATAGGATCCTTTGGAGCAGTTCTTTATTTCAATTATCGGAAACATCAAAATCAATGAAGCCTACTTATTATGCGGGCCGTGTTCTTCAGGTGTTTGGATTGCTTCTCATGCCTTCCGCGATTTGGGTAGGTCATTTTAGGCATGACGAACAGGGTGCCATCACGATTTTTGTGGGTTCTATGGCCATCTTTTTTGTTGGTTGGCTTTTTCAAAGATTCGTCGAGTAATTTTCTAAAAATCGCAGTCTTTTGGATATGGACACATTCTGATATAATCTTTAAGAACATGAGTCACATTAAATCGATCAACAGTTTTAATAGCCGCACAGCTTTCAAATCAGGAAAGCGCGAATATGTTATTTTCAAACTTGATTCCTTAAAAAAAGCAGGACTTCCGGATCCTGCGAAACTCCCCGTTTCTTTAAGAATTCTTCTTGAGAATCTTCTGCGTTCTGAAGACAACCGTAACGTCAAACGCGCTGACATCGAAGCGCTTGCCCGTTGGAATCCCAAAGCAATCCCTGATAAGGAAATTGCGTTTACACCCGCCCGAGTTTTGCTTCAGGATTTTACGGGTGTTCCGGCGATCGTTGATCTCGCCGCAATGAGAGATGCCATTAAAAAGATGGGAGGGGATCCCGCATTGATTAACCCGCTTCAACCGGCTGATCTTGTGATTGATCATTCTGTGCAGGTTGATTTCTTTGGCACATCCAATGCGTTTCAAGAAAATGCGAAGCTTGAGTTCATACGCAATCAAGAGCGATACCAATTCCTTCGTTGGGGCCAACATGCATTTCATAATTTCCGGGTTGTTCCACCCAATACGGGAATTGTCCATCAGGTAAACCTTGAATATTTAGCGCAGGTCATTTTTGCCAAAGAAGAAGGAAGCGAAACCTTTGCTTATCCTGATACGCTTGTCGGAACGGATTCTCATACGACCATGATTAATGGCCTCGGTGTTTTGGGTTGGGGAGTTGGCGGAATTGAAGCAGAAGCCGCTATGTTAGGGCAGCCGATTTCGATGCTCATTCCTGAAGTCATTGGTTTTAAATTATCTGGTGAGCTTAAAGAAGGAGCAACAGCCACTGATCTTGTGCTGACTGTGACCGAAATGCTCAGGAAAAAAGGTGTTGTTGGAAAGTTTGTTGAATTTTTTGGTTCCGGGATTGACTCTCTGAGTTTACCCGATCGGGCCACGGTCGCCAACATGTGTCCTGAATATGGAGCAACCGTTGGATTTTTCCCGGTGGATCAAAAAACGTTGGACTATCTTAAGTTGAGCGGCCGCGATCAAGAAGTCATAGCACGCGTTGAAGCGTACACAAAGGAACAAGGGCTCTTCCGGACCGTGTCTCAGCCAGACCCCGTTTTTTCGGACACCATTGAATTAAATCTTGCGAATGTTGAACCAAGTCTTGCCGGGCCGAAACGCCCTCAGGATCGAGTTCCGCTTGGAGAGGTGAAACAATCATTCCGAAAAGAATTGATCCAGATGATCGAAGGAAAACAAATCAAAGCGGATCCTAACAAGATTAATAAATGGTTGGATGAAGGAGGAAGCGCGAAAATAGGTCCTAATGGTTCAAATGATTCAGAAAATGAAGAGACGCGGATCGATCACGGTTCAATTGTAATTGCGGCCATCACGAGTTGCACCAATACTTCAAATCCTGCCGTTATGATTGGCGCAGGTCTTCTTGCGAAAAAAGCTGTGGAACGCGGACTTACTGTTAAGCCCTGGGTGAAGACAAGCCTCGCCCCAGGATCCAAGGTAGTGATGGAGTATCTTCGCGAAACCAAGTTAATCGAAGCGCTTGAAAAATTAAAATTTAATCTTGTTGGTTTTGGATGCACGACTTGCATCGGAAATTCCGGCCCGCTTCCGGAAGCGATTGCCCATACAGTTAAGGAGCATGATTTGGTGGCAGCAGCAGTTTTGTCCGGCAATCGTAATTTTGAAGGGAGAATCAATCCATTGGTGCGTGCGAATTACCTCGCGTCACCGCCGCTGGTCGTTGCCTACGCGATTGCAGGTACAATGAATCTTAATCTTGAGAGTGAACCTCTCGGAAAAGATCGATCAGGAAAACCGGTTTATCTCCGCGACATTTGGCCTACTACGAAAGAGATCACTCAGGCGATGGGATCCGTAACTTCTAAAATGTTTCAGAAACAGTACGCTCAGGTATTTGAAGGTGATCCAAATTGGAAATCCATCAAGGTTCCACAAGGAGATACGTTTGAATGGGATCTAAAATCTACTTATGTGAAGAATCCTCCTTTTTTCAATCATATGCCGAAGACGCCCGGTCCGCTTAAGGATATTAAAAATGCACGAGTCCTTGCCACTTTCGGTGATTCGGTTACCACGGACCATATTTCCCCGGCCGGTTCTATTGCAACAGATAGTCCCGCCGGAAAATATTTAATCGAGCATGGCGTAGAACCAAAAGATTTTAATTCCTACGGATCCCGGCGCGGAAATTTCGAAGTGATGGTACGCGGAACGTTTGCTAATATCCGCCTTAAAAATTTACTCGTTCCCGGTGTTGAAGGATGGTTGACGCGTCATTTTCCGGATGGAGAGAAAACAACCATTTTTGATGCGGCTATGAAATACCAGAAGGAACAGATTCCGCTTATTGTGATTGCAGGAAAAGAATATGGTTCGGGCTCCTCCCGGGATTGGGCTGCGAAAGGTCCTGCGCTTCTTGGTGTGAAAGCAGCAATTGCCGAAAGTTTTGAACGGATTCATAGAAGCAATTTAATCGGAATGGGAATTCTTCCGCTTGAGTTTGAAGCGGGCAAGAATGCCAAATCGTTAGGCCTTACGGGCGAAGAAGTTTTTGATATTACCGGGATTCAAGATAGCCTCACCATCGGAAAAAAACTGACTATTTTCGTAAAGGACAAAAATGGTGAGAGCAAATTTGTCGTAACCTGTCGCATCGATACTCCTGCAGAGCTTAGTTATTACCAGCACGGTGGGATTCTCCAGTATGTTCTTCGGTTGCTTCTTGATAGGCCTAGATAAACCTTCCATTTAGTCAATGAACGTTAACAGCATCCCTTATAGAACTATCTGGGTTAAAAAAGGTGACGTTCAAACGATTCAAGTGATCGATCAGCGCTGGCTGCCTCATCGTTTTGTTGTTGAAGATTTAAGAACAGTCGGCGATGTTGTTATCGCAATCAAAGAAATGCATGTTCGCGGAGCGCCGCTTATTGGTGTGGCCGCAGCGTTTGGAATTTATCTCTCAGTTTTGAAAAGTTCTTCCGATAAAGATCTTAAAGAAGCAGTTGCTCAATTGAAAGCGTCTCGCCCAACCGCAGTCAATTTGTCGTGGGCTTTAGAAAAACAGCTTAAAATAATTGGAACAGGTGTTTCTCAGGAAGAAAAAATAAAGTTGGCTTTTGAAACCGCACAAGAAATGGCAGATGAGGACGTAGAAACTTGTAAAAATATCGGCAGGCACGGTCTTACTATTATCCGGGAGATTTGTAGAAAGAAGAAAACGAACAAGATTAATATTTTGACCCATTGTAATGCGGGCTGGCTTGCTTGTGTGGATTGGGGAACTGCAACATCTCCGATTTACCAGGCCTTTAATGAGGGAATTGAAGTTCATGTTTGGGTGGATGAGACACGCCCGCGGAATCAAGGTGCAAGTTTAACGGCTTGGGAACTGGGTCAGCAGGGCATTCCGCATACTTTAATTGCGGATAACTCTTCAGGGCATTTGATGCAACGAGGGATGGTGGATTTGGTAATCGTAGGTTCTGACCGTACGACCATAACAGGTGATGTCGCTAATAAAATAGGAACTTATCTTGTTGCGCTGGCAGCAAAAGACAACGCAGTGCCTTTTTACGTAGCGCTTCCATCTACTACCATTGATTGGGCACTTACAGATGGTGTGAAACAAATTCCAATAGAAGAACGCAGCCCGCGCGAAGTGACTCATATTCGAGGTTTATTAGAGGATGAGATTAAAGAAGTGCTTTTGACTCCCGCGCAGACCCCGGCAGTTAATTACGCTTTTGATGTAACCCCGAGAAGGCTGGTGACAGGTCTCATTACGGAACGCGGCGTAAGTCCCGCGAGTCGCGAAGGTCTATTGGCACTATTTTCTGAAAAGGCGAAAGCACATGTTTGATGAAGGCGTTATTAAATTTAATTGTGAATGGATTCAATCACAAGCGCCTTCTGAAATAGAAATTAAGGGAGTCAATCGGTTGCGGAATGAACTTTATAAGCTCGATTTTATCGGGGTTTATCCTGACGGTATTGGATTTGGTAATCTCAGCATACGACTGAGCAATAAAAAAGATTTCTTGATTACAGGAACTCAAACAGGAGGAATCGAAAATCTAAAACCAGAACATTACACCCGCGTTACCGATTATGACATTGAAAAGAATTTTGTTCGTTGTGAAGGTCCGATTAAAGCTTCTTCGGAGTCGCTCACTCATGCTATGATTTATGATCTTGATACAATAATTAGAGCCGTTGTTCATGTCCACCATGAGTTTTTGTGGCAACAACTGATGGATCAATTGCCTACAACAGACAAGAAAGTTCCTTACGGTACTCCGGAAATGGCACGCGAAGTAAGGAGGATTTATCAGCAAGCAGACCTAAAAAAAGGAAAAATTTTTGTGATGGGCGGCCATGAACATGGAATTATTACTTTCGGAACTAATTTGGACGAAGCGAAATCCGTCCTTTTTCATTATGCAAAAGCTAAGGTTAAAAACAGATTGATATGAAATAGGAAGATATAATTTCGCTTTTATTTTTCAAAAGACGCTTTAAAATAAGAACCTAATATGACCGACAACACAGCTCGAAAAGGGGAAAGACCCCCACTAATCGCAAAGAAGCCTCCCAGGAAGCGGGAACCCAATATCCTTGCGGTGATCAATCAAAGCGGATGTACGGGCTGTGAGGCTTGCATCATTTTTTGTCCTGTGGACTGTATTGAAATTGTTCCGGGTTTTGAGCAGGCTCAATTCCAGCAGCTCGTTGAAGTGGATATTGAACGTTGTATTGGTTGCGCTCTTTGCGCGAAAAACTGCCCATGGGATACCATTCCCATGCTTCCTTATGCGGAGGGAATTAAACAAGCTCCTGAGCTTACGCTCAAAAGCGTGTGTAATCAGAAAACAGTTAACGATATTACTTCCCAAGAGGAACACTCCTAGGAATAGAAATCCCCACGAAAATTAGGGAAAAGAATGAAACTAAATTAAAAATGCGTAAGAAGCGAAAAAACTACAAATCAGGAAAATTTTCAAAAAAAAAGTGTAAAATTCAGTACAAACGCCCAAGACTTGTTTATGAAGGTAATCTAAGGATGATGATAAGTTCATTTTCTGGCCTTTAAAGGCATACGCTCAACATTCGTTTAAGCGGTCTAAGATCTGAGTTTTAAAAGTAAATTTTTGAGAACAGAGAATAAACGGTGAAGCCATTTATTTTTTTTCAGACGTTCGTAAAGTTTTGGAAGATAGAATATTAAGATAATAGCCCACCAATTGTGAAACTTCCAAGAAAGCCTTTGAGAATAGTTTTTCCCGCAAGATATCATCTTAGCCACGAGGTGTCGCGTTTCTAGGGGGGAGTCAAACAAAGAGACGGCATCCCCTTTTGTAATGAAGCGAATAGGAATCTGGTTTGAATCAGTTTCAATTCGATGAACTCGATGAATAATCAAGCGTTCATCCATTTTGAAGAGCGCAATATCGCCCATTTTAATTTCTCGTGGTGAACACCAACGAATCTGGATTTCATCACCCGGCCGGAGAAGGGGGCTCATGCTGATGCCTGTTGTTGAGGTCGTTAGGTAACGTTCCTTCTGGAGGGCTTCTTTAACGAGATCGTGAATGACTAAGTTCTCTTTCATGCTTTTCTTTCCCGTTGCGTTCCATTTTTTATATAGTTAACTCTTTCATAACAACGCTTAGCGTTGGCTGACTGGCCCAAGCGTTCATAGATTATTCCTTGATTAGAGTAGGCTTCGCTATAAGCTGGATGGATTTTAGAAGCTTTTTCAAAATAGCGTAATGCTGATGTATAATCTCCAAATTTTTGATTGAGAACGCCCATAAGATTAAGCGCCACAGGATTTGAAGGTTTTATTTTAATGGATTTTTGAAAGAAGTGTTTTGCAAACTTCAAATTTTCTTTTCGGAGATAAACCCATCCCAAAAGACATAAATTATCAGCTGTCTTTTTTAAACTAACGGCTTTCTTAAGATATCTTTCTGCAAGGACAAGTTTGTTTTGTTCCATCTTAATGATGGCTCTTAGCATCCATGATTTCATTTGCGAGGAATCAAGCTTCGTTAATTTCAGAGCCAATTGTTCCGCTTCTGATAAGTTTTTCTGAGTCAATATCAAGTCGGCGATTAAGTTAACATAAGCTTGTGGATGTTTGGGCCATTGCTTAACCGTTTTTCTCTCCAATCGAATATATGAACGATGTTTTTGATGGTGCCGGTCCAATCCCTTGAAAAATTCAAAATGGTGAATTGGAATGTTTGTTTTTTCAATTCTAAGGTTATGTTCTTTAAGGGAAGGATCCACGATATCGTGAATTTGAAAACGAGTGCGAATTCCAGGCCGATTCTGAAAAAGGACGGTTTTGTAAAACACATAATAACCATAAGCTTTTGAAATCCCCTCTTCTAAAGGGTATTCCCCGCAACATGGCTGCCAGTCTTGCAGAAGACCAGTACTATTGGAATAATTTCTGATGGGGAATTGATAAGCTTCCACTTGAGGATGTTTGATCAAAGGTTCAAGTTTAGCGACATCCGTTGTTGCGATTCTAAAATCAGCATCAAACAACAAAATCCAAGGTTGGGCCGCAGCTTCGATGAGACGATTTCTGGTTTCGGACCAATCCTTTTTATTTAAAACAGTTGCCACGACTTTTGCCCCATAAGATCTTGCAATCTTTTTAGAACGATCGGTTGAACCTGTATCAAAGACGATGATTTCTTGAACGTAGTTGGACAAAGGTCCGATGGAGAGAGGCAAGGTTTTTTCTTCATTTTTAGCTAAAATGAGGAGAGAAAGCGGAAGTTTCATTTATTTTCTAATATTTCTAGAAGCCCTTCTTTTAATAATTCTTCCAAATAGAAAGATATTTCTGTTTTGATCGACGCTGCCTTCGTTTGATATTCTTGGCTTAAGAAGGACAGAATTTCTTGATAACTTTTTGCTTCCGAACAATAATTCCAAATGCAGGTTCCCGTCGGATTTAACGTGTAGTAATTACCCGTTACGTGATTTAAGATCACAACTTCATCCATCACACTTTTAAAACTGACGTGGGAGGAGCGGACTAGTTTTTTTTCATAAAGTGAGTTCATTTGAGAAATGTCCGTTTCTTTTTGCCCACCGAAGACCTGTTTCTAATAAGATAACGCCGATAACGGAAAATGCAAGAGCCATTAATGCAAGAATTAAAAGATGGATTGATACACTAGAAGTATCAGCATGAATTAAAATGTAACGTATGATTGGAAGTAGGTGAGTCACGGGTAGAGAGTACGCTGCCCATTGTAGTTGATGAGGGAAGAGTGCAACAGAGAAGAACACACCTCCAAAAGCAATAGAAATCTGATCGATGGCAGCAAATAATGAAGATCCCCTCCTAAGGAAAAGAATTAAACCTGATGTGATCATTCCAATTCCAGCGTAGGATAGAAAAGCTAAAACAGTGGGCAGCCATAAACCGCACTGCAAAAAAGGTTTGATCGGAATACCGATCAGGACCTTGGCGAACGCCAGGAAAAAGATTAGTTCAATAAAGGCCAACAAAGACCCCCATAGAATTTGCGAAGTGAAAAGTTCCCACGGACTCGAGGGTGTTAACAATAACCATTCCATCATTTTTACCCCTCTAAGAGTTTTTAGGGTGTCATCAAAAACTCGAAGAGGAGATAGAACGAAGCGAGCCATAGCAAGACCGCTTATTAGAAAAAAGGGGAAATCGATTTGATAATTGCCAAGCTTAATCATTTTCTGCCAAAGAGCCGCTTTAAAAAAAAAGGCGTAGATGAGGCACAATAAGAAAAGCCAAAGGTACTTCGTGGCTAGCTCAAAAAGACGTTGCCTATCGCGATAATAATTTACGGATAAAAAAACACGAAGCTTTTTAATCGCGAGAGTTATTCCGTTCATAAAGAAGAGATATTTTCGACGGTTTGAATGTATTCATTCAGGAGACTTGTTTGTTTTGACCGAAAAGAGTCCGCACTTTTTTGCCATATGAGATTTCCCTGAAATAAAAAGGCGAGCACATCGGATATTTCTTGAGCTTCTTCTAATTGATGGGTAGCAAGGAGTATGGTTTTTTTTAAACTTCGATTGAGACGGTCTCGGAGCAAAGCGTGAAATTCTCGCGTCGCCATGGGGTCCAAGTGTGCGACGGGCTCATCTAAAAGCAAGATTTCCGGGTCATGCAGCATGGTTCTTGCCAAGAGAAGTTTTTGTTTCGTCCCTTTGGAATAAGTTCGTACTTGTCGGGTAATGAATGAGGTCATTTCAAATAACTCGATTAACTCCTCAATCTTTTTTTTCGCTGACTCGCCGACGATATTTTGGAGAGCACAAAAATATTCAAGGTTTTGTAATCCAGTCATGAATTCCCAAAGGCCAGTCTGGTCGGATAGAAGCACACCCATTTTTCTTACCATTGTTTGTTGAAAAGGCATTCCATTGATTTCGATCTTACCTGTGGTGAAGGGAATCAGGCCTGAGAGAATGCGAATCAACGTTGTTTTTCCAGCCCCGTTGGGGCCCAGAAGCGCGCAAATCGTTCCTTTCTTAACCTCTAGATTGACGTTGTTCAAAGCCAAGTGTTGAGATTCACTTGAAAAAGGAGGTGCTTTAAATGCTTTTGTTAGGTTCTGTATTTGAATCGCGTTCATAAAAGCGGTATTATGATACTCGATTATAAGCTTCAACGGATAGTTTTTTTGTTGCAATGCGAGAGTTAATAGAAGTCATTCGAAATGAAAAAAATTAACATAAAAAATTATATTTTGGAAATAGTGGTTTTTATTTGCGGCGTTTCGACGATGACCCTTGAATTGGTGGGTACAAGGTTGCTGGCTCCTTATTTTGGAACATCGATTTCGATATGGGCAAGTTTAATCGGCGTGGTTTTAGGAAGTTTGAGTTTAGGCTATTGGTGGGGTGGGAGGCATTCAGATGAAAATCCGGGCCAGAATACACTATCGTCAGCGCTTTTTCTTGCCGCTCTGTATTTGGGAGGAGTCGCGCTCTTTCACGACCTCATTTTAATTTTTGTCCAAAAAACCTTTTCCGATATTCGCATTGGTTCTATATTCGCTTCTTGTATCTTGTTCGGAATCCCTAATTTTCTTTTGGGAATCGTCTTGCCTTATTCAGTTCGATTGAGAAGTACGCGTTTGGACAAAACCGGTTCAACAGCCGGTACTCTTTATGCGCTTTCAACTATCGGAAGCATCGTTGGTACGTTTTTAACAGGTTTCTTTCTCATTTCATATTTTGGAAATATATTTATCCTTTTCCTTCTTTGTGTCATTTTGAGCGTGATGTCTTTATTTTCACATCTTCAGAAATCCGCAGGATTAAAAATAGGTATGATTTTTCTATTTAGCTTCTGTTTAATGGAATCAGATTCAATAGCAGCAGCGATTAAGGGCCCAGGTTTTATTGATGTTAATACCCCTTATAGCCGTGTTTGGATATTCGAAGAAATTTTTCCGCCCACAAAACAGCCAGTTAGAATCATGCAGGTGGACGAAGGCTATCAATCCGCTATGTACCTTGATAATGATGCTCTGGTGTGGAATTTTCATGAGTATTTTCTACTGGCAAAATATTTTAATCCGCAATTTAAAAAATCGCTCATGATCGGAGGAGGAGCTTATTCTTATCCGAAAGTTTATCTCAATGAGTTCAAAAGCGCTGAAATGGATGTGGTCGAAATTGATCCAAAGCTGACCAAACTAGCTCAAAAATATTTTCGCCTTAAAACAAATCCAAGATTACGCATTTTTCATGAAGATGCAAGAGTGTTTTTGAACAAAACTAAAAATAAGTACGACATTATTTATGAAGATGCCTACAAGTCATATTCAATTCCATACCAATTAACAACCAGGGAAGCGGTCAAAAAAATGTACGATCTTTTGAATGACAATGGTGCGGTTTTTGTAAATATTGTTTCGGCAATCAGCGGGCCAAAGAGCATATTTTTACAAGTCGAATTTGCGACTTTCAAAAGCATTTTTCCTCACGTTTATTTGTTCCCGAATTATTCAAAAGATTCTTCTGCGCGGCAAAACATAATTTTGGTTGCTCTTAAATCTCAACAAAAACCAAAATTTTTTAGTCGGGATTCCAAGTTTAATGAATTGCTGAGCCATCGCTGGACGGGCGAGATAAAAACAGACATGCCTTTGTTAACCGATAATTTTGCTCCGGTTGACAAGTATGTTATGAAATTGATCGGGAATTACTACCCGACACGTATAAGCCCAATGAGAAAACGAATGAGAGACGTTCGGGATTTTGTCTTTCGAAGTTTAGGAAATACCGGACGTTGAAGGGAATAAATGAAAGAAACCCATAGTTCTGAGAAATTGTTTATTATCGCTTGCTTTAAAGATTTTATTGGCACTAGCCGTTTATCCGAAGCCCTTCGTCGCAATGTTTCCTTGTTGGAGTTTAATTGGGATTTTGTTTTGAAGACACCTAAGCTTAATCGGATGCTTCCATTCATCGCATGGGTTTTAGAGAAAAATGATTTGCTTTGTCATCTTCCAAAAAATATTGAGACCACTTTGCAAACTTCTAGGCAGTGGGCAGAATGGGAGAATCGATTGAAGATGATTGAATTCCGCAAGTTGGTGTATCTTTTTAAAAAGAGCCATATTTCCATTATTCCACTTAAAGGGGTTGCATTGACCAGCTTGGTTTATCATGAAACCCCATTCCGTTCGATGGGCGATATTGACATTTTGATTAAGGAAAGCGAATCTGAAAGAACAAAAGCTACTTTATTGAAAGTAGGTTTTGAACCAAAAAAAGTAAGAAATGAATGGCACAGAAGATTAGTGATGAAAATAGAAGGGCGTTGGTCTTTTGTCAGAGACGGTATGGACGTGGATCTTCAGTGGTACCCAGCTTTCCTTGTTGGCGGAAAATATGTTGCTTTGGATTACGACCGGGTTTGGGCAAGAGCGACGACTTTTAAACCATTAGGTGAGAATGTGTTTATGCTTTCGTCAAACGATCAGTGTCTTCACCTCTTGTTCCAATTGCTTAATGATCTTGAAGGCGGTATCGCCCAACCCATCCAGCTCTTGGATCTCGCTTTAGTTATGCATCGGTACGGAATAAGCAAAGCCAAGCTTTTTACAAACGCAATGGTCTATTTGAATCCTTCATTTGAAGGAACTTTGCTAAAAATGCTGAATACGATTGAGAAATGTTTTTTTGAAGATGCTGTCGATGGATATTTTTCAATTGAAATTTTGGAGTTCTTAAATAAGTTTTTTAAACCACGTTCTTTAAGTATGCGCGGATTTGACGCTGTGAAATTGCTGCAAGAGGGAGCTATGCAGCTGCTTAAGAAGCCGTATCGATTAAGCCGAATTTCCGTCTAGCCGGAGCCAGATTTTTTGAGTGAAATCCGGCGGGTGGGTGAGGTCGGTGAGTTCAAAGTTGGTAATATCTGAAGGTTGAAATAGAAGTTCCTCTTGGTCATAAACTCCCAAAATTTCTTTTCCTCTGGCAATAAAAACATGCGGCACTTTTCGGCCATCCTTCAAAAGAGCCGTAATCAAATGTCCGCCCTTAATGGTTTGCGGCGTCTTTTTTAATCGATCTGAAATTGTTTTCGGGAGCTGTCTTTTTGACTCTTCAATGAACACGGCTTTTATTTTTACGGGATCTTTAAATTTTTCAGCCCGCAGCTCGCGCCTGATTCGGGCGTCTTCATAAGCTTTATCTACCTTATGGTACATCAAAATCATGAGTGGAATGAGCGCTATCAGCCAACTCCCAAAAACAGCTATTACCCAGAGAAGAGAAGTGATCGGATTCTTGATGGAGCCGAATCGGGCGGCGATAAATGGGGTCCAAAACCATACGGCGAGGAAGAAAGAACCAATTGTCAAGCTGATCCATATGAGCCACCAAGTCACGGTCGATTCATCTTGCTTGTCCATGTGGCCCATGACCGTTTCCTTTTTTTTCATGAGTGGAATAAGCGTTACGAACCAAGTTCCAAAAACAGCTACCATCCAACCAATGACGACTTGGGGGTTATTCATATTGGCATTCAGACGATTCAACAATAGCCAGTTCCAAAAGAGAATGGAAACAGTAAAGCCTCCGATAGCGAGAAGGATCCACTTCAGCCAAAATAAAATACCGGCTAGATTATTTGATCGTAATTTAGTTGCCATACGTTCTCCTTTGGGGCCTTCTTAAGCCGTTAAAATAAGACCTGTATTTTATCTGTTCTTGGCTTTTTTTCAATATTTTATAACTTTCATCGACTTGATTTTTATGTAGGGTGTGTTAGGGTTGAACTAGAGTTTATTGATTCTTTGAAAGTTCCGGATGGAACGACAAAGGCAAACCATTTGAAAGGATGGGGCGCAAAGCCGTGCACCTAATTCCCGAAAGGGATATGGTCGGCAGGCTGCCGAATTTCAGTCGTGAAAACCTTAAAACACTTAACTACTTTGCTGGTCACAATAGTCTCGTTGGTCGGATTTGCGATACCTACTGGGTTCGCACAAGAAAGCATCATTTCAGCCTCATTTCCCACGCCTTCTCCTAAAGAAAAGCTTCAAGCGCTTCAATCAACACGCTTTCATTTTATCACCTTAAAACAGTTCCATTCTGCGCTTTTCTCCTTTGGAGACGATCAAAAATCCATTTCCAATTCTGAGGCTGAGATATTGAACGCCGGTTTAAACGCCTTCTTAGCTTCCTCAGGGCGGGAAACAGCGCTCCTTGAAGCACTCCGTAAAAACAAGGCCATTCAGCTTAAATTCTCGGTTCCTCAAGAGGAAAAGGGGACTTACGACGTTGTCGACAATCCTGACAAGCCTCTTCTTTATCAATTGAAGCCCATTTTGAAGTCAGTGCCAGCCACCATCGAAGTCAAGCCTTTATTGGATAGACCCGTTGCCTTTCAGATTACGCTTAGGAAGGGCGCCGAACACTATTCTTACTACGTGGATTGGGCTGGAAAACTTTCTCGTATAGCCTAATCTTTCTAAAAGAAACAAATTCCTCTTTTAATTCCCCGAATGATATTCCTCGCGATAAATTTTTGCCAACACAAAAAATAATGACAAAACTACCGGCCCAAGAAAGATTCCGGTAAATCCATACAGTTTCATGCCCCCTAAAATTCCGAGGAAAAGAAGAAAAATGGGGAGTTTTGTTTTTTCTCCGATCAGCATAGTTTTCAGGAAATTATCGATCAGGCTTATGCCAAAAACGCCAATGATTAAAAGTAAAATGGCCTTTTGAAATTCTTGCGCCATGAAAAGATAAATGACAAACGGACCCCAAACGGTAGCGGTGCCTGTGATAGGAATCATAGAAGCAATAAATGTGAGACATCCAAATAAAAAAGGAAGCGGAAGGCCCAAAATCCAAAAGCTGAGCCCTGTGAGCATTCCTTGAATAATGGAGGTGAGAAACTGGCCGCGAATGACGGCTGATAAGGTTTCATTTATTTTTTTTGAAAGGGTCTGTTTATTTCTCTTTGCCATGGGAATCATTTGGTAGAGAAAGTCATACATTGCATTTCCATCTCGGAAAAAGAAAAATAAAAGGAGGGCGATTAAGAACAAATTAAAAATCAAAAAAATGAGGTTTTTAGTCAAAGTTGCAAGCTGTAGCGCTGAAAAGTTTGCGATATTTTTAGCAACGCCGAGAACAAGACTTGTCACATTTGTTTGAAAAGGAATCCAATCCGCCCAAAGTTTCTG
>OBEQ010073581.1_pt1 | contig 25869 bp, 24 predicted proteins | sample 1670901 | NCBI WGS metagenome assembly OBEQ01 (sample SAMEA104232315, study PRJEB22302) | groundwater metagenome | biome: forest; feature: aquifer; material: groundwater | place: USA | collected 2011-08-07 | depth 5.4 m | reverse complement strand
CGCAAAATCGCGGGAAAGACATTCTGCGCAAACTGTTCTTTTTCACATCTTAAATCATTTGGTCCGAGCCTTAAGTCCCTTGTTAAGTTTCACGTCGGAAGAGATATTTTTAGCGATGCCCAAAGATAATGCCATGCGTGAGGTTTCCAGTGTGCATTTATTGTCGTGGGCCGAGGCGCCAAAGACATGGAAGAATGAAGAGATTGAAAAGAAATTTTCTCTTTTGGTTGCCTTAAGACCGCATGTTTTAAAGGCCCTTGAGGAAAAGCGCCGGTCGGGTGAGATCGGCAGTTCTTTGGAAGCAAAAATTATCTTTCAAACCAACAGCGATCGCGACTTTCAATACTTGGAAGAAAATAAAAGTTTGTTACCATCGGCTTTTATTGTTTCGCAGGTTGAAATCTCAAGAAACAAGGAAGTTAATCAAGGACTTAGCGATGTCTTTCTAAAAACACGTATTATTATAGAGAAGTCAGACGGCCAGAAATGCAGCCGCTGCTGGAATTATAAAAGTGATGTCGGCAAGGATCTTCAACATCAAACATTATGTGGGCGTTGCACAGACATTGTAAAGGAGTTTGATCAATGACATCAAAAAAGATGGACAAGAAAAAACTCGAGGTTTATAAAAAATACCTTTTAGATTTGAAAGAAGAGATCGTTCATGACATCAAGAATATCGCCCAGGGACAAGGGGGAGCCGATGGTGAATCCCGAGATGTCTCGGGCCATGTTCAACATATGGCGGATGTCGCGACCGACATGTACGACCGCGAATTTAGTTTAGGAATTGCCTCGAATGAAAGAGAAGTTTTGCAAAGAATTGATTTGGCATTAAAAAAAGTAGGAGACCAATCTTATGGTCTTTGTGAAGAATGCCATAAACCTATTGCCTCCGCGCGCCTTAAAGCCATTCCTTATGCGGAAACCTGCCTGAAATGTCAGGAAAAAATCGAATCAGGAAAATTAAAGTAACATTTTTTCTTTAAGTCCATGCCAGGTGCGAATCGCTCTCAGATTGATATCCTATTGGCTTCCCTGACGACCATCACGGTTATTTTTATCGACCGCATTAGTAAAATATTTTTTTCTCATCTTCTTTCCTACGGAGAGTCCTTACCTGTTATAAAAAATGTTTTTCACATGACGCTTGTTCACAATACGGGAATCGCCTTCGGTCTTTTTAAAGATCAAGGCGCTGTTTTTGTTGTCATTCCCGTCATTGCGGTGGTCTTGTTGATCGTGAATTTTTACTATTACCGGCAAAATGACCAGGTCTTAAGCCGCAGTTATATCATCGCGTTTTCTTTAATTTTAGGCGGTGCGATCGGTAATTTGATTGACCGCATGCAGTATGGTTATGTGATTGATTTTATTGACCTTCGCATCTGGCCTGTTTTTAATATCGCCGACAGCGCGATCACGATTGGAGCGCTGATCGTGGGTTTTAAATGTTTTTGTCTGACGGACAAGTAACTATGTACCCTATCATTTGCAGCATTGGACCCATTCATATTTATTCCTACGGCTTGATGCTGGCGATCGCGGTTGTGGTGTGCGCTTTTTTGATGAGCCGCGACGCGAAGACAATGGGCATCGATTCTCAAGTCATTTTTGATTGTGTTTTTTGGGTCATTCTCGTAGGACTCCTGGGAGCGCGTCTTTTTTACATTATCCTCAACTGGTCATTCTTCACTGAGAATCCCTTAGAGGTTATCATGATTCAGCGAGGAGGATTAGCCTGGCAGGGAAGTTTAATCGTCGGTAGTATCACGGGAATTGTTTTTATTAAACGAAAGAAATTGCCTCTTCTTCCCATGCTTGATTTAGCGGCTCCGTATATCGCGCTAGGCCAAGCGATTGGGCGGGTGGGGTGTTTTTTAAATGGCTGTTGTTACGGGAAAGCCAGTGACCACGGGATTTATTTTCCCGTCCACGATGCCCGGTTAATTCCGACACAATTGTATTGTTCATTGGGCCTTGTCATCATTTTTTTTATTTTAAAATATTACCGCCATGTTGAAAAAATTCCCGGAAAAATATTCTTAGCCTATCTTATTTTAGCCTCGGCATTGCGTTTCTTTATTGAATTTTTGCGCGCCGATCATTATCGAACCTTCTTAGGATTGAGTGTTTATCAGTGGGTCAGCGTTGTGATTCTAACTTTGGCGTTGGGAGTGTATTTCAAATGGCCTCGACGCACTCCTTAAAAGTCACAAGCGACTACGACCAGTTACGGCTCGATATTTTTCTGACGCAGGCCCTTCCCGATGCCCCTTCCCGGAGCTTTATCCAAAAATTAATTAGTGGGGGATGTGTCTCTGTCAATGATCTTGAGGTGAAAGCCAATTACAAAATAAAAGAGGGGGATGAAGTATTTGTTGAGATCCCCGACGATTTTCTTGAGCCCCAAAATTTAACGCCTGAGAATATTCCTTTAGATATTTTTTACGAAGATAATTTTTTGCTCATCATTAACAAGCCGTCGGGAATGATGGTTCATCCCGCGACGGGATGTTACACGGGTACATTGGTGAACGCGTTACTTTATCGTAATGTAAATCTTTCTGATATGAACACAAAACTGCGGCCAGGAATTGTGCATCGCTTAGACAAGGAGACATCGGGTTTGATTGTCGTCGCCAAAGATAATCGCACGCACGCCAAGCTGGCTGAACAGTTTCAAGAACATCAGGTGAGAAAGAAATATCTTGCGTTAGTTGAAGGAGAGGTTAACTTTGATGAAGGAGCCATCAACGCGCCGATTGGCCGGGATCCTTATCAGCGTGAGAAAAAGAAAGTCAGTTTTGATGGCGAGGCTCGCGAGGCCTCCACACGTTATCAGGTGATCAAACGATTTCAAGGAGTGAGCCTCATGGCCCTTTATCCTAAAACTGGCCGAACCCATCAACTCCGTGTTCATATGGCGTATTTGAAGCATCCGATTTTAGGCGATGAAAAGTACGGCCATAAACAGACATTCCCTCGGCTCGCTCTTCATGCCCAGGCGATAGGTTTTACTCATCCTGTTTCTAAACATTTCGTTGAGTTTTCTTCAAAATCTCCAAAAGAGTTTTTAGAAAAGGTGAAGATGTTTTCTTTCTGATAAAAAATTATCTTATTGGCGAAAGACTTGATTTTGGTGTTATTAAATAAAGAATGAAAAAAAAAGAAGGAAATCCCAATGCATGAAATGGCGTATAAAGTTAAAGCGGATTTTCTGAAAATTTTAGGGCATCCCATTCGTTTAAAACTGATTGAGGAGCTAAAACACGGTGAGCAGAGTGTCGGATATCTCGTCATTAAATTTAAGATTGGTCAATCCAGTATTTCTCGCCATCTTTTGGCCCTGCGCAACGCAGGAATTCTGTCCTCCCGGCAGGAAAAAACAACTGTTTACTATCATATCGCGGATCATGATATTTTTCATGTCTTGCGTCCTGTCGCAGTCATGCTTCGTAAAAAGTTTAAAGAATCAGAAAAGCTGCTTAAGACCTTGGGAAAAGACTAAATTTCCCCTTTTTAGTCCCGCACAACCTTGACATCCCAGATGATTTGAGTATGATATGCATATATGTAAATATTTGAATATTATCAGAACTCATCAAACCCGGTCTGGCAGATATTTCATTGAGGGCCACTCATGAAAGTTAAATTTTATTTTAAAAATATCCTATGGATCGAATGGAATTAAGGGATGGATAAATTAAATTCTTTTTCAACGAATAGTCTCACCGTCCGTCTTGAGCTTGTGAACAAACCAGGCGTTTTTGCTCAGGTTGTTAAGGTCATCGCGGATGAAGATGCGAATTTGGGAGCGGTTGATATTGTCGAAGCCGCGGCAGATAAAATGATTCGCGATATCACTTTCGATGTCAGTCATGAGGCGCATGGGCAGCGGATTATCGAAGCGTTAAATAAACTCGAGAACGTCAGAGTCATATCATTTTTCGATCCTATTTTTCTCCTCCATTTAGGGGGCAAGATTCACATTCAAAATAAAGTTTCTTTAAAAACCAGAAATCAACTTTCTATGGCTTATACACCAGGGGTGGCTAAGGTTTCAAAAGCTATTTTCGAAAATCACGCTAAAGTGAATACGTTAACTATCAAAAGCAATAGTATCGCGGTTATCACCGATGGTTCAGCCATCTTGGGTCTTGGGAATCTTGGGCCAGAAGCCGCGCTGCCTGTGATGGAAGGCAAGGCGATGATTTTTAAAGAATTCGCCGATATTGACGCCTGGCCGATTTGTTTAGCGACGCAAGATGTGGAGAAAATTGTTGAAACGATCAAGAATATTGCTCCTGTTTTTGGCGGGATCAATTTGGAGGATATCAGCGCTCCACGCTGCTTTGAAATTGAATCGAGGCTTAAAAAGATATTAAATATTCCGATCATGCATGATGATCAGCATGGGACAGCCGTTGTCATCCTCGCGGCACTTAAAAATGCGTTAAAGATTGTTAAAAAAGATATTAAAAATATTAAAGTTGTTGTAAGCGGTTTAGGGGCAGCTGGCGCCGCCTGTTGCAAAATTCTGCTGGCGGCGGGAGTGAGGCATTTATTGGGATCTAATCGAAAGGGTATTGTATTAAGTGTTGATAATAAAAATTTGGACAAGGCCCGCCAAGATTTGTTTTCCTGTGTCGATGTTAACAATCCAATCATGGCTTTAAAAGAGGCTTTAAACGGAGCGGATGTGTTTATCGGAGTCTCATCCGGAAATATTTTAGCGGTTCAAGATTTGCAGGGAATGAAGGAAGATAGAATCGTTTTTGCCATGGCTAATCCTGACCCGGAAGTTAATCCTCATGAAGCCTTCAAAGTCTGCCGCGTTTTCGCGACGGGCCGTTCCGATTTTCCGAATCAAATCAATAATGCCTTAGCTTTTCCCGGGATTTTTCGAGGAGCTTTAAATGTCCGGGCCAAAGAAATTAACGAAGAAATGAAATTAGCGGCGAGCGATGCCCTGGCCAATCTGGTCTTAGAAAATCAATTGGGCGAGGAATATATTATCCCCAGTATTTTTGATAAAAGGGTCGTTTCGGCCGTTGCAACAGCCGTTCAAGAGGCCGCGTATAAAACCAAAGTTGCGCGCAAAGGATCTTTTATTGAAGGGCAGAATTCTTTTAGAGATCTCATCGAATAAAAAAGTTCATAATAGGATTGAAGTTAATGAATTTGACGATTAATGACATTGTTGAGATTTTTGCCGTTCCTGAACAAACGGTCAATGGCTGGATTGAAAAAAAGAATATGCCTTGCGTCAAGGCCAATGAACAATATCGTTTTAATTATATTGAATTACTCGATTGGGCGCTGGAGAAGAAAATCAAATTGACTCCTGAGGTTTTAGCTTTGGGAGATCACGAGAATCATAACTCAGGCATTTTATACCAAGCGATAAAAAATGGTCACATTCATTATGATATCCCGGGCGATCATCGGGAAGACGTTTTAAAGACTGTCGTTGACCTGTTGCCTCTTCCGCTGAATTTAAACAGAAAGTCTCTCTGGCAGATGTTAGTCGCCAGAGAACAAATGATGTCAACCGCAATCGGGAATGGCATCGCTATTCCTCACACTCGTAATCCCCTTGTTTTGCATATTGACCATCCTTCGGTTACGGTGTGTTTTTTAAAGAAGCCCGTTGATTTTAAAGCTGTGGACGGTAACCCTGTTTTTATCCTCTTTACTATTCTTAGTCCATCCGTTAAAAAACATTTGGCTATTTTAAGCCGGTTAGCCTTTTGTTTGCAGAATACTCAGTTGCAGGAATATTTGCGCGCGAAAGCATCTGAAGAACAAATTTTGGCTGAAATCAGGATCATTGAGTCAAAATTATCCTCCGTTTGGAGGGATAACTCATGAATTTTTTTTTAGGCAGTCTGGCTGTTTTATCCATTTCCATATTTTTAATAATCCTGACATCGCGATTTAGAAGAATCAGCGAAAGTATCTTTTTGATCTCGCTCGTCACGGGATCCGCGTTAGGATTCGTCTCTGCCTTGAGTGTTCTTGTCAGCCGGGTGTCCGTGGATCATCGATTGAATTTTAAAATGCCTATCGGCGAATTCTATATTGGGATTGATCTTTTAAGCGCCTTCTTTTTATTAACGATTACCATTTTATTTTTTCTAGCGGGTCTGTATGGATATGGTTATTTGAAAGATTGCAAGACAAAGAATTTAAGTGTTCATTACGCCCTTTATCACCTGGCGTTTATTTCTCTGATCTTGGTTGTCACCGCCAAGAACGCGGTCTTATTTTTGATAGCGTGGGAGTTGATGACAATCTCGTCGTATTTTCTCATTACATTTTATGATGAAGAGAAAACTGTGAGAAAGGCGGGATATCTTTTTTTAATCGCCACGCACGCCGGGACATTTTGTTTATGGATCATGTTTCTTCTGATGCAGCAGCAGGTTGGCTCAATGAATTTTGATGAGATGCAGCTCGCGTCATTTCCTCTGCCGCTGGCGGGACTGATTTTTATTCTAGGTCTTATAGGTTTTGGTGTGAAGACGGGATTTATTCCTTTTCATATTTGGCTGCCTCATGCCCACCCGGCGGCGCCGAGTCATGTCTCAGCGGTTTTATCAGCCGTCATGATTAAGCTGGGAATTTATGGCCTGATGAGGATCATTGTGATTATTAAAAATTTTCCTGAATGGTGCGCTGTGGTGTTGCTTTTGATGGGAATGATTTCGGGAGCGGGAGGGGTTTTGTACGCTTTAGGCCAGCACGAAATTAAAAAATTGCTCGCTTATCATAGCATTGAAAATATTGGAATTATAACGTTGGGCTTGGGAATCGGGTTATGGGGCCAGATTTATCACAATGAGCCTGTGACTTTGGTTGGGTATGCGGGTGCCCTTTTGCACGTTTTTAATCACGCGATCTTTAAAGGACTTTTATTTTTAAGCGCGGGATCGGTCATCCGCTCGACGCATACGGGAGAGATCGATCATCTGGGAGGACTTTTAAAATATCTTCCCTGGACAGGGCATTTGTTTTTAATCGGTTCTTTATCGATTTGCGGGTTGCCGCTTTTTAACGGTTTTGTCAGCGAGTGGCTTGTTTTTCGGGCATTGTTTGAGGGAATGTTTCATTTCAAAATGAACGCCCTCGTCTTTAGTGGTTTGGGCATTATTTCTCTGGCTTTGATTGGCGGCTTGGCCGCGGCGTGTTTCGCGAAAGCTTTTGGCGCGATATTTCTAGGGAATAGCCGCTCGATTGATAACAGTCATGTGAAGGAAAATTCTTCTCTGATGTGCGTCCCCATGGTTTTGTTGGGGGGAATATGTTTGTGGATTGGACTTTTTCCCGGCACAATGGTTTCTTTCGCGTTGGGCGCGGCCTCAACAATTTCTTCGTTTAAGATTTCGCCAATGGCGGAGGCGAAAATGATTTTTCCTCTTTTGATGGTAGTCTTGGTATTGATTATTTTGATGACGATCGTCGCTGTCCTGATTTTATTGAAAAGGATTGCGATGAAAATTTTGCCTCTTGAGAAAGCAGAGACTTGGAGTTGTGGATATTCTTTACCGACGAGTCGCATGCAGTATACCGCGTCATCGTTCGCGGAACCTATTTTGCGGATTTTTAGAAATGTCCTTGGGTTTCATGTTAAAGGAAGTCAACCGAAGGGATATTTTCCGAAGGGAGAGAGAATCTCGACGCATATTATCGAAGCCTCCGAAGATTTTATTTTTCGTCCTATTTTCCAATTCATTAAGTTTTTATCGGCAAAATTAAAAATGATTCAATGTGGTTATACGCAGTTGTACTTGTTTTATATTCTTATTTTTCTTTTGATATTGTTAATTTGGAAGATGGTTTAGGGAAAAAATAAATGGGAATTCAGATTTTATTGCACATCAGTGTCGTTATGATTTTCTCTCCCTTGCTTTTGGGAATCGTCGGGAAAACAAAAGCTTTCTTTGCCGGACGCTTAGGCGCGCCACTATTACAGCCGTATTACGATATTGGAAAATTATTGAGAAAGGGAAATGTTTACAGTACTACGACAACGTGGATTTTTCAGGCCGCGCCCATTGTCGCGATGGCCGCGGTTCTTGTTTCATCGGTTTTGATCCCGATAGGTAGCTTAAAAGCCCCGTTTCCATTTTGGGGAGATCTTATTCTTTTTGTGGGTCTTTACGCGTTAGCCAGATTTTTTATTATTCTCGCCGCGCTTGATACGGGATCAAGTTTCGAAGGCATGGGGGCGAGTCGAGAAGCGGCCTTTTCGTGTTTAGCGGAGGTTGTCTTATTTCTAGATTTTATTATCCTCGCTCTGTTGTCTAAAAAACTTGTTTTGTCAGAGATGATCGAGGGTTCTATCTTATCGTCGTGGCAGGTCTTTGGTCCGGCGCTCCTTTTGGTGGGAGCCAGTTACTTTTTGGTTTTATTGACGGAGAACGCGCGCATCCCTGTGGATGATCCCGCGACACATTTAGAGTTAACGATGATCCATGAAGTGATGGTTTTAGATCACAGCGGATGGGATTTGGCTTATATTTTGTATGGGAGTGCCATGAAGCTGTTTGTTTTGGGAGCTCTTTTTGTCAATATTGTGATTCCATGTCATGGATTGGCGTCCATCACGCGAACAATAATTTTCTCCTCGGCCATGATTGTTTTGGGTGTCGTTTTGGGAATTGTGGAATCTTGTATGGCGCGTTTGCGATTAAATCGTATTCCCCAGTTACTGACCGGCGCTTTCGTGTTAGCTTTGGTTGGACTTTTTATTATTTTAGTTAAGGGAGTGTGACCGCATGGGGCTGGAACTGGCTTTAATCCTGATTATTTTTCTAGGGATCATTATTTTAGGAAGTAATCGTTTAAGGACCATGATCCAGCTTTTCGCGCTGCAATCGATTGTGTTAAGTATGACGCCGTTGTTGATCCATCCGGGGATTCACGCGATGATCATGACGATCGCGACAATTATTTTAAAAGTTTTTCTAATACCTAATTTGCTTTTTTGGGCGATACGTCATGTTTCCATCCGGCGGGAGATGGAGCCTGTAATGAGTTACGGGAAGACGCTGATGTTAGGCGGTTTTCTGATGGGAGCGGCTTTTTTGATTTCTCCAAAGTTGAATTTGCCCATCGAGGGGACATCCCGTTTATTAATCCCGTCGGCCTTTTCGATCATGATCATAGGATTCTTGCTCTTAGTCAGCCGGTTTAAAGCGATCACGCAAGTGATTGGGTATCTTGTCATGGAAAACGGTATTTTTCTTTTTGCCCTTTTATTGTTGGAAAATACTCCGCTTTTAGTCGAGATGGGAATATTGCTGGATATTTTTGTGGCCGCTCTGGTCATGGGCATCGTCATCAATCACATTAATCAAGAGTTTGGCAGCGCGAGCACGATCAATTTAACCAATTTAAGAGATTAGCTTTATGGAATTATTTTTATTGTTAGGCGTCCCGTTTTTAATGGCGGGAATTGTTTTTATTCTCCCGGAGGGACAGCAGGGACAGCAAGATCGGTATCGAAAAGTAGTCCTTGTATTGACGAGTTCGGTCCATGTGTTTGCGACGGTAAATCTTTGGCCAAGGCCGCGGGATATCGCATTTAATTCTTTTTTAGGATTTGACGCGTTAAGTCTATTGATTTTGAGTCTGATCAGTATTTTATTTTTTGTTGTCTCGATTTATTTGATTGGCTCTCTCAAAGAAAAAAGACGACGTTCGAACAGAATTTTTATAGGATGCCTGTTATGCGTTCTGGGGTCGATGACTCTAGTCACGATGAGCCGGCACATGGGGTTATTATGGATTTCGATCGCGTCGACCACGTTATTAAGCGCTCCGTTAATCAATTATTATCGCACCTCCCAAAGTATTGAGGCGACCTGGAAATATTTATTGATTTCTTCCCTTGGAATTGCCTTGGGCCTTTTGGGGACTCTTTTCTTGGCGATTTCAGCGACCCCCACGAAAACGATATTTTTGAGCGACCTTTTAAGCAACACGGCTTTTCTTTCGCCATCGTGGCTGAAGTTAAGCGTCATTTTTCTTTTGGTCGGATATGGAACAAAAATGGGATTGGCTCCGATGCATACTTGGAAACCCGATACCTATGGCGAGGCGCCGCCCGCGGTGGGAGCGCTCTTGTCCAGCAGCTTGACAGCGTGCGCTTTTCTCGCCGTTTTCAGAGTGGCCCAAATTTGTTTTCACGCGCATTTGTGGGAGTTTGTTTCTTCGATATTGATTTTCATGGGGATTTTGTCTTTGGCCATCGCCGCGATTTTTATCATGGGCCAGAAAGATTTTAATCGGATGCTGGGTTATTCCAGCGTCGAGCATATGGGCATTATGGCTTTAGGAATCGGGTTGGGGGGAGGAGCCATTTGGGCGAGTCTTTTCCACATGGTTAATAATGCTTTTGCCAAGGGATTGATTTTTTTAGTCTCAGGGAATCTTTATCAAAGTTTTCGAAGCAAACGCGTTGAAAATATCCAGGGGGTCATTCACAGGCTTCCGGCAACCGGAATATTTTTGATCTTGGGGTTTATCGTGATGACCGGATTTCCGCCTTTCGGCATGTTTTATAGTGAACTCTTAATCTTAAAGGAAGCGTTGATGACTCAACACTACGCGGTCGTATTTTTTTATGTTCTGTTTTTATCGGTGATTTTTTTTGGTTTTTCGAAAATTATTTTAGACATGGCTTTCGGAAAACCATCCGAAAGCCTTCCTAAAGAAACTAAAAAAGAAAATTTTTTTATGATCATGCCTTTGGTTATTTTGATGGTCATTTTACTTTTTTTTGGAGTGTTTGTCCCGAATTCTGTTTACCATTTAATCAATGAAGCCAGTAGTCTCCTCGGAGGAAGATAAGGTGGAAAGCCAAGAATTTTATGCGCGCAATGGACAAAGCTTCGAATGGGGCCGCGTTCCTGTGTTGGATGAAGATTCATTTCGACAAAAAATTCTGAAGGAATGTTCTCAAGGCGCTCGACTTGTTAATTTGTTTGCTTGTCCGGAGGAAGAGGATGCTGGGAATTTTCGGATTTTTTCGATGTTGGGGAAGGATCAGAAAGGGACATTAGCAGTATTCTCAATGAGAATACTTTTGGATAAAGCATCTTTCCAATCGCTAACACCACAGCTTCCCCAAGCCCAGATGTTTGAAAGGGAAATGGCTGAACAGTTTGCCATTACGCCCGTTGGGCATCCGTGGCTTAAACCGTTGCGTTATCATCAGAATTACCGCCGTGTTCCTGATCTATGGTCGGAGATTTTTTCAAAGCTTATTCCCGGCGCGCCCGGCGAGTGTCCTTTTTATCGCGTGGAGGGAGAGGAAGCGCACGAAGTTGCCGTTGGGCCTGTCCACGCCGGAATTATTGAGCCGGGACACTTTCGTTTTCAATGTCATGGCGAAGAAATTTTAAATTTGGAAATTCAGTTGGGGTATCAGCATCGCGGCATCGAAAAAATGATGGAAGAGGTTTCCCCAGAGCGAGCGGTCCTTTTGGCCGAATCCATTGCTGGAGACAGTGTGATAGGCCACGCAATGGCGTATTGTCATCTTATGGAATCGTTAAGCGAGACGGAAATATCTCCACGGGCTGAGGCCATTAGAGCCATCGCCCTTGAGTTGGAGAGACTTTCCAATCACGTGGGAGATTTAGGCGCGTTAAGTACAGACATCGGCTTTCTGCCGCCATCGGCGTATTTTGGCAGACTCCGGGGAGAATTTCTAAATTTATTGATGGAGCTAAGCGGTAACCGTTACGGAAGAAGTTTGTGCCGTCCCGGTGGTGTTTTATTTGATTTGAATCAAGACATGATCAGAGATTTTCGAAAACGTCTTTTGTTGGCTCAGAAAGATTTAAAAGAAATCTCCGACCTGTTCTTCACCAAACCATCTGTTTTGTCCCGGTTGGAAGGAACGGGGATCGTTTCCCATCAAACCGCTCAAGAATTGGGGCTCGTCGGCCCGGCGGCTCGCGCTTCGGGGTGCGGTCTTGATGTCCGTACGGATTATGCCTTTGGGATGTACCGTTTTTATCATATCCCTATTTCCACAGTGGCTTCAGGAGATGTTTACGCCCGCGCGCTGATTCGCTGGCTTGAATCTCAAAGGTCGATAGAATTTCTTTTAGAGATGTTGAATCAAATTCCCGAAGGAGATTTACAAATAAAAATATCGGCCTTAAAGCCAAATCAGATGGCTTTGGCCATGATTGAAGGCTGGCGGGGAGAAATTGTTCATGTGGCGATAACGGACTCAAATTCTCGCGTCACGCGTTATAAAATTAAAGATCCTTCTTTCAATAATTGGATGGGTCTTTCTATGGCGGTGCGCGGCGCCCAGATTTCCGATTTTCCGTTGTGCAACAAAAGTTTTAACTTGTCTTATGCTGGGCATGATTTATAGGAGACATTTATGTGGGCTATTTTAGTCAATCGATTCAAGCAGGGGTTCAGGACGTTGTCTTATCCCAAAAACGTTCCGCCTTTTCCCAAACGGTTTCGGGGCAGGCCAGTAGTGGTTGGAGGGAAACTCGATCTTGGAGAATGTTTATTCAACGCAGATGTGAAAGTCCAAGGTGTCAGGTATTCCCAAGATCATCGCATGGCTGTTTCAAAAAGAGAGGATTTAATTGTTGCTGATGAGATTAAACTCGCCGCCGCGCTCAAGGATAAGACGAGAAGAATTTTTGGAAGATCCCTTAAGTTAAGAGAAGTTTGCGCGGGCAGCTGCGGCGGCTGTGATGCCGAGATTCAGGCGATGGGAAATGTGGTATTTGATTTGTCCCGTTTCGGGATTCAGTTTGTGGCGTCTCCGCGGCACGCGGATGGCCTGATGATTACTGGCCCGGTTACGAAAAATATGGAATTGGCTTTAAAGAAAACTTACGAGGCGCTTCCTCATCCCAAAATTGTCATCGCCGTTGGAGCCTGCGCCATCAGCGGCGGGCCTTTCCAAGGAGGGAAAGAAGTTCATAATGGCGTTGACGGCTTCATTCCCGTGGATTTGTATATTCCCGGCTGTCCACCGCATCCTTTGACAATTCTTGATGGATTGTTACGGTTGCTAGACAGATTAGAAAAGGGAAAGGGTATCAAGAGCCCATAAAGATTTATAAGATATATCCAACAATGTGCCCATACCATGTGAGTTGAGAGACGCATTCTGTAAAAATTAAGATCTTAACTTTACTTACATATATTTTAAAGTATAATAAACGCAGATTTGGATTCCCCCGTTAGAAAACACACATTGAAGGAGATGTACGATGGACAGGAATTCTGAAGGAAAAGTGCTGACGGTTTTTCTTATCGTTGTGGCGGTTTTGTTAATTTCCTTGACGGCGATATCGATTTTCTTTTTTCAAAAAGAAATTGAAAAGCGTGAACATGTCGAAGAAGTTTTGAAAACGACTCAGCAGCAGTTAGCTCAAGTGGACACTGACCTTCAAGAAACAAAAAAGCAGAAAGTCATCTTAGAGGAAAAAAGGAAAGAACTCAGCGACCGCATTGAAGATATTACCAATGATCTCGAGCTTGAAAAAGGATTAAAAGAAGAGAGCAAAAAAGAAAATAGCGCTTTAAATGACAAGCTTAAAGAAGCCAATGACGCTCAAAATCAGTTGCGTAAGCAGATCGCGGAAGAACTTAAGGCTTCAGAGGATAAGATCAAAGAGCTTCAAACCCAAGTAGAAACTGAAATTAATAATAAAACAACTCTTCAGCAGCAATTAACCGCTCTTCAATCCCAAGCGCAGGAACTTCAAACCCAAAAAGAAAATTTAGAGAAACAAGTCACAGAATTAAAGAATTTGCAGGTTCAAACTGCGGCCGCGCTGGCGCCTGCTGCTGCGAGTGGAACGAATGCAACAACGGGTGATAAGAGAATTAAAGAATTAGAAGATCAATTGAACATTGAGAAAAAAATAAAGGTGGATCTTCAGAATCAACTTAAGATTGTGCAAAAAGAAAAGGGTAAGGTTGAGGCTCAGCTTGCTAAATTTAAAAATAAAAAAAATAAAAATGGTGCAAAAGAATCTACGGTCAATCCCGCTCAAGATGAAAAGGCGTCGGAAGATTTAGAGCAGCGTTTAAATGCCGAAGTCCAAAAGAAAACGGAATTGGAACAGAAGGTCGCGAGTTTGGAGGATAAAAATACTCAAATGGAAGCTGTGATCTCAGATTTAAAGCAGCAGATGTCAAAACAAACAGAGATGAGCTCTAAGAGTGTCGCCGCTGGCCAGAACGGAAAACTGGATATTGAATTAGAACCCATTGTCGTAAGCCCGGGTCAAGCCTCGGTGGTTTCGGCCGCGCCTGATGCCATGTCGGAAGGAAAAATTTTAAGTGTGGATATGGATGTTGAATTTGTGATTGTCAATTTAGGATCCAAAGATGGCATGAGCGTCGGTAAAATAATGTCCGTGTCTCGTGACAATAAAAATTTAGGAGAGATCAAGATTACTCGTGTCTTACCGGAGATGTCGGCAGCCGATTTAATTCCACCGTTAACGGCCAAAGACGTGCGAAAAGACGATCAGGTCGTCGTTAAAAAATGATTTTCAGAGTTGAGCCTGCCTCTTTTTTAAAAGGGACGGTTAACCTTCCTGGATCAAAATCCTATTCGATCCGCGCTTTCTTAATCGCTTCTTGTGGTGGACATTCCCTCATTAAAAATCCTTCCGATTGTGATGACGCGTTAGTCGCGATGCGCATCGCTAAAGATTTAGGGGCTCAGATCATCCCTCTTAAAAAGAATGGTTGGAAATTTTTCGCGTCGAATTTTAAGAAAACCTTTTTAAAAACTAAAACCATTAATGTCAAAGAATCGGGAACGGTGTTACGTTTTCTTTTGCCTTTAGCGGCGTTAAAAGGACAGCCGCTGGTCATAACCGGCGAAGGAACATTGAAAGGCCGTCCGAATCATTTTCTCACCCAAACTCTGCGTCAGATGGGAGTTCACATTGAAGGTCAAGGATCAAGGGAAAGTGTTCCTATTCATTTTAAAGGAGGCCATTTAAAAGGCGGCCGCGTCACAATTGACGGTAGTTTAAGTTCCCAATTTATTTCCGCTTTGCTCATCATGTGTCCGCAGCTCGACGAAGATACGCGTTTGATTTTAAAGGGTCAAGAAATTGTTTCTTCCGATTACGTCACCATGACATTGCAAATTTTGAAAAAAGCCGGCGTGGTCGTTCGCCAGAAGACAGCGCGAGAGTATGTTATTAAGGGAAGACAAAAATTTAAAGGTTTGAAAAATTTCAATGTTCCTTCGGATTATGGGCTCGCTGCGTTCTTAATGGCTGGGGGCGCGCTGGTTAAGTCTGATGTGACATTGAGAGGATATTTGAAAGATGATTTGATTCAGGCCGACGGAGCCGTTCTTGGTTTCTTTAAAAAAATGGGCGTCCGTTTCGTTAAAACTTCAGCGTTTATTAAGATCAAAGGACCTTTTGAGTTTCGTGGTGGAATTTTTTCGCTCAAAAACTGTCCCGATTTAGTTCCCATTATGGCGGTTTTAGCTTTATTTGCAAAAGGCAAGACACACCTCATTGACATTGAACATGCACGGGCGAAAGAATCCGATCGGATTAGCGATTTAAGGCATGAACTTTTAAAAATCGGTGCTGATATTAAAGAGACATCAAACGGTTTAGTCATTAATCCTCAGGCCCACTACAAATCCAATTGCTTTCTTGATCCTCACCACGATCATCGCCTCGCCATGGCGTTTGCCATTCTTGGTCTTAAAGTCGGTGTGCGGATTAAAGATATGGAATGTACTAAGAAATCTTACCCTCGGTTTGTCCGCGATTTAAAATCGATTATTAAATAATGATGTTTTTAAATTGGTGTTGACAGCAGAAACCTTTTTAGTTAATATGAGGCAATATTTTTAACGCCATCCTGAGCCTTTCAAATGTTTTGCAGGCTCTTAACTTACAGAAATAAGAGATGTTACAAAAAATTACCCGCCTCTGGAAAAAACTTTTTAATTACGTCCTCGGTTTGTTTTCCAACGACATGGGCATTGATTTAGGCACGGCCACCACCCTCGTTTATGTCAAAGGGGAAGGGGTTGTTCTGTGTGAGCCTTCCGTTGTCGCTATCGATAAAGATACGAATAAAGTGGTGGCTGTTGGGGAAGAGGCCAAAAGGATGATAGGCCGTACCCCCGGCAATATTGTGGCCATTCGGCCGCTTCGAGATGGTGTTATTTCAGATTTTGAAATTACCGAAGCCATGCTCACCTATTTTAAGAGAAAGGTCCAAAAACGCCGATTCGCGATCCGTCCGGCCATGGTCATCGCGATCCCTTCAGGCATTACGGCTGTTGAGAAACGCGCGGTGCGTGATTCAGCTGAACGCGCGGGTGCCCGATCGGTTGATCTTATCGAAGAGCCTAAAGCGGCCGCCATTGGCGTCGGCCTTCCCGTCGACGAACCCGCCGGTAACATGATCATTGATATTGGCGGCGGAACAACAGAATTCGCGGTGATTTCTTTAGGAGGAATTGTTTACGCTAAATCGATTCGCATCGCCGGTGATGAAATGGATGCCGCCATTATTGAATATTTGCGCAAGACCTACAATTTAATGATAGGAGAAAGAACCGCGGAAGAGATAAAGATTCGCATTGGTTCAGCTTATCCTTTGGAAGAAGAATTAAGCATGGATGTCCGCGGACGGGATTTAATTTCGGGATTACCCAAAACCGTAACGGTGAGCTCTATTGAAGTTCGTGAAGCTTTACAAGATCCTGTCCAAGCGATTGTGGACGCTTCAAAGTCGACACTCGAGAACACGCCGCCGGAATTAGCCGCGGATTTAATTGATCGAGGGATTGTGATGGCGGGAGGCGGATCACTTCTTAGGGGTATTGACAAACGCATTGCCGAAGAAACAGGGCTTCCGGTTCACATCGCCGATGATCCATTGACAGCCGTTGTGTTAGGGACAGGAAAAATTTTGGATACCCCTGCCCATTTAAGACGCCGATACATTGTTCCCGTAAAACTGGATTTTTGAAATGTCTGAGTCCCGGCATTTTTAAGTGGAATGAGTGTTTAGGAACCCTAAGAAAAAGTTAGTTTATTCTGTTATTCTTCTTATCCCCGTTTTTTTATTTTTAACCCAGCCACGTTTTCTATCACCCTTTAAAACCAATGTGGTTCAATTGACCGTTGGTCCATTGCGCTTTTTTGAAGGGACCCTCTTTGAATTTAAGAAAATTATTTTTTATCATCAAACATTTAATGAATACAAACGATTTAAAAAAGAAGCTGAGACTCTAAAGACGCGATTGGTTGGAATGGAAGAGGTTTTGCGTGAGAATAATCGTTTAGAAAAACTCCTTCAATTTAAACGGCAATTGATTTACTCATCTGTTCTCGCCAATGTCATAGGCCGAGATCCGTCCCGATGGCATTCTTCCATGATTATTGACCGGGGATTAAAGGATGGTATCAAAGAAGGGATGGCTGTTGTCTCTCCCTTAGGTGTTATTGGAAAAATTATGGACGTCGATGACAACATGAGTAAAGTTGTTGTCCTGACGGATCCTCAATTTAGCGTGGCGGTTTTGGTTCAACGTTCTCGTGAAAGCGGCATCCTTTCCGGGACATTGGATGGACGTTGTCGTCTGAGATATCTTGAAGAGACGTCGGATATTCAAGCGGGGGATAACATCATTACTTCAAAGTTGAGTTTATCTTTTCCCGAGGGATTGATCGTAGGAGATATTGTTCAAGTCCAGGAAAATTTAGGACATCGTTCCAAAGAGGCCGTTGTTCAACCCGCGGTCTCGATCTCTCAAATTGAGGAAGTGTTGGTGATCTTAAAATAATGCGACAGATTTTTTTAATTGTTATTTTTACTCTGATTTTATTTGCCATCGAATTTCTGCTCTTCCATTTAATCGGCCGATGGGGCATGCCGAATTTATTGCTATTGCTGGTCATTTTTTTCACGCTGTATTCAGGGATACGTTACGGACTTTTAACAGCCTTTGTGGCGGGATTCGTGAGGGACAGTTTCAGTATCGCGCCCGTCGGGACTCATATTTTGGCTTTTGTGCTTTGCGCTTATGGGACCAGTTTTCTAAAGACGTACATTTATCATAACAATTCCAGAACCTCACGGCTGCTGCTTGTGTTTGTTATCAGTTTACTGAATCTCACGGTTCTTTTTTTCTTAAATTTTAGGATTGTCTCATTTCCTATTGTCCAGGCTTTCCAAAATATTTTTATCCCTGAGATCATCACGACACTTGTTGTGACCCACTTTGTTTTTTATCATTTAAAAACATGCGTATCAAAATTTTACGTCTAATCATTGTTGGCTTATTTGCCGCCGTCGTCTTGAACCTGTTTTACATTCAGGTTATTCGGGGGCAGTATTTTTACAATTTAAGTAAAAATAATCGTATCCGCGTTGTTCCTCTTGAAGGATGGCGAGGTTCTATTAAAGATCGCGAGGGAGTTGTTTTGGCGGACAATCGTCCGACGTACAATGTTCTTGTCACTCCTGAAGATATTGGAAATAGTGAAGAGTTATTCTCCTTTTTAAGCCGTGTTTTGGGAGTCGATTCCAAAATAATTTCCCAGCGATTTTTACAAAAGAAAGTCGCTCCTTTCGCCCCTGTGGTTATTGCCCAAGATATTGATCGCCAGAAAGCCATTGTGTTGCAAGAGAATCAGTATCGTTTTCCAAGCCTTTTGGTTGAAGAAGGGTTTATTCGAGAATATCCGTTAAAAAATAACAGTGCCCATGTTTTGGGATATGTGGCCGAAATCAGTCGAGCCAAGATGGAACAATTTAAAGAATACGGTTATAGTCCTTTGGGACTGGTGGGCTATTCTGGAGTTGAAGAATATTATGATGAGGCTCTGCGCGGCGATCCCGGCGGGATTCAAGTTGAAGTCAATAATCGCGGGCAGCAAGTCCGTTTGTTAGGCATTCGAAATCCTTCTCAAGGAAAAGATATTACGTTGACGATCGACGAGCGTATTCAAAAAATATCGATGGATCTTTTGGAGGGTAAGAAGGGCACGATCATTGTCATGGATATGGCGAATGGAGAAATTTTAGGATTAACAAGCTCTCCAGCTTTTGATCCCAATGTTTTCATGAATCGCAAAGAAAGGAAGAATTTGGCGGCGCTGTTGAAGGATTCTTCGTACCCTCTTTTGAATCGAGCGACTAAAGGTCTTTTTCCTCCCGGATCTGTTTTTAAACTCCCCGTCGCTATTTGCGCTCTTGATTTAAAAAAGATCAACCCGCGCACGACTTTTCAGTGTCCGGGATTTTATCAAATGGGCGACAGAAAATTTGAGTGCTCCCACGTTCATGGATCACAGAATTTGATCGACGCCATTGTTCATTCCTGCAATGTTTATTTTTATAACGTCGGGCGGCTCTTGGGAGAAGAATCGATCGCGAGTTACGCTCGGCATTTTGGCTTAGGGGAGTTGACCCACATCGATTTGCCTTACGAAGAAAAAGGATTTGTTCCCAGCCGCGATCAACGCTTTTCTAAGGGGGGCTCGTGGTATCCCGGAGACACTTTAAATTTTTCTATCGGTCAAGGTGATCTTCTCGTCACACCTCTTCAACTGCTTATGATGATGAGCACGATTGCCAAGGACGGTTTAGAGCTGAAGCCTCATGTGATTTTAGCGATTGCCGGTCAACCCATTGATCCATTTAAGGTTGAACAAAAAGTTAATTTGGATCCCGACATTTTCAAAATTATAAAACAAGCGTTACGTTCAACCGTGAGCGATGAAACAGGGACGGCTCACGCTTTAGAGATCAATGGTTTATATGTCGCTGGAAAAACGGGAACAGCACAGACCGTTAAAAACAAGTCTTCTCATGCCTGGTTTGTTGGCTATACTCAAGGGACCCCAAAAGACATTGCTTTTTGTATTTTTTTGGAATACGGTGGTTCCAGTCAGAACGCCTGTCTTCTCGGCCGCGATCTTTTGATGAAAATGAGGGAAGAACATCTTTTATAATAGTCTATGAACAGAGATCTTCAAAAAGCCATCTGGGTTTCTACCGTTGGGATTGTGATATTTGGTTTGATGGCCGTCTATAGCGCGTCTTATAGCAATGCGCGGGTGTCTCACGAAATTTTTTATGATCAATTGATCTGCGCGGTTTTGGGCTTTGTGATGATGTATGGGTTAGGAAAAATGGATTACCGCCGGTTTTATGACATGGCGTATCCTTTTTATATTTTTAATATTCTTTTATTGCTCGCGGTCTTACTCAGCAGCCGCTATATTCTCGGGGCCAGGCGGTGGATCGAAATGGGGGGGATCAATTTTCAGCCTTCCGAATTCATGAAACTTTCCGTGATTTTGATGTTAGGCCGCTATTTTGCTAACCGCCCGCCGAGACTGTCCTTTAGTTTCTTTACTAAGGCTCAGATTATCCTGAGAGATTTGATATTCCCTTTTATTTTAGTGGGGATCCCGATCGTGCTTATTTTTAAACAGCCTGACTTGGGAACGGCCATCATGATTTTTGGAATTTTTTTAGGAATGCTGTTTGTCAGCGAATTGGAATTGAAATATTTCATGGGTTTTCTTTTCGCGTGTTTGTCTTTAGTCCCCTTGGGATGGCATATCCTTAAAGATTATCAGAAAGATCGCCTGCTTGTTTTTTTAAATCCTAACATCGATCCTTTAGGAGCGGGATACACGATTATTCAATCGAAGATCGCGATTGGTTCGGGTCAGATTTTAGGAAAGGGTTGGTTGTCGGGAACACAAAATCAATTGAATTTTCTCCCCGAGCGTCACACGGATTTTATTTTTTCCGTGATTGGAGAAGAATGGGGACTTCTGGGGGCATTGATTTTGATTGGGTTGTATGGTGTTTTAATTTTTTGCGGGCTGACGATCGCGAATCAAATCCGTGATCGATTTGGCACATTTGTCACGATCGGTATTGTTATGATCTTGGCCTTGCAGGTCATTATTAATATCGGGATGGCGATGGGATTATTTCCCATTGTTGGGTTGACATTGCCCTTGATCAGTTATGGACGCTCGTCGTTATTAACGTTTCTTGTCATGATAGGATTCTTATTAAATTTAAGCCAGCGCAGAACTGTTTTTTGATGTTGTGAAGCAAGAATGAGTATAGTACAATCAAGAACAAAAAAGGTGTTCTAAGATGTCCAATTTTCACAAATCGATCGATAAAAAATTAGGCGAACTTCTGCTGGAACAAGGTGTGATTCACCATGAGCAGTTAGAGGCGGCTTTAAAAGATCAGAAGGAAAATGGGGGGCTAATTGGAGATATTATTATCAAACTTAAGTTCGCGACGGAGAGAGATATTGCCCAGGCTTTAACGGCGCAATATGGTTTCCCTTATCTTCCTTTATCCAGCTACGAAATTGATCCCGACGTTATTAAAACCATTCCCGTATCGATGTGCCGCGAATTTTCCCTGATCCCCATTGATAAAATTGGTCAAAGTTTGACCCTCACCATGGTTAATCCCCTTGATGTGCAAGCCATTGAAAAGATCGAAGCGATGACAGGTTGCACGGTCCAGACATTTGTCAGCACCCATAGCGACATCAAACAGGCTATTGACAAATATTATCGCTCTTCATCGGGTTGATTTGAGAATCGTTACAAATTTTTAAGTTTTGATAACCTTCCAAAGATTTTGGAATTTTGATTTATGATTTCGCTAACAGAACGTTTAAAACAAATTCTTATTCGAGATCGGCTGATTTTAGAAGATCAACTTGAAAAACTTCTTGAAGAGCAGACTCATACCGGAGAGACCTTGACCAAGATCCTTATCCGCCGCCAAGCCATTACCGAAGAAAATCTTATTCGGGCCTTAAGTGAGCTTCTGGGGCTGCCTCCCATTAATCTTTCCAGGATCAAAATTGATCCTAAGGTCATCCAGCTTCTTCCTAAAGAATTGGCTAAACGACACCAAGTTATTCCGATCTCGTTATTGGGACATACAGTCAGTCTGGCCATGGTCGATCCCGTCGATCTTTTTGTAATTGATAATATTAAGAGTTTAACGGGCTACACGATCAGTCCCATGATTGCCCGGGCGAAAGATATGCAGGAGGCCATCATGAAATATTATTTTGATGAACACGAGCAAACCAGCGAAACCTTTGATGAGATTTTTCAAGATATTAAAGATTTAGGCGAGGTCGAATGGGTTAAAGAATCGGGCAAGGAAAGGAATGTTATTGAAGAAATTACCGAAGAAGCGCCCATCATTAAATTGACGGATACGATTATTCAACAAGCTGTTGCTTCCAAAGCCAGTGACGTTTTCATTGAACCTTTAGAAAATTCCGTGCGCATTCGCTATCGGATCGACGGGGTCATTCGAGAGGTTGATCGTTTAACAAAAATACTTCATTTACCGCTCATCTCTCGCATGAAAGTTATCGCCAATCTGGATATCTCGGAACATCGTCTTCCTCAGGACGGGAGATTTAAAACGATCATCTCCGGAAATCGTCATGTTGATTTTCGCGTCAATGTTCTTCCGACAATTCTTGGTGAAAAGATTGTTTTAAGAGTTTTGGATCAATCCGGATCGATTCTTGATATCAATCGTTTGGGTTTTGAATCCCATTCGTTGGAAAGGTTAAAAGAATGTGTCGTGAAGCCTCACGGGATGATCTTGACCTGCGGTCCGACGGGAAGCGGCAAAACGACGACGCTTTATTCTGTGCTGAAATATGTGGATTCTCCCGGGAAAAATATTGTGACCGTCGAGGATCCGGTTGAATATCAAATGAGAGGCATTAATCAAGTCAACGTGAAATCGTCCGTGGGTTTAACATTCCCAGTCTGTTTACGTTCTATTTTGCGGCAAGATCCTAACATTATTATGATTGGCGAGATCAGAGATTCAGAAACTTTAGACATTGCTGTCAAAGCGGCGTTGACGGGACATTTGGTTTTAAGTTCTCTTCACACGACGACCGCCGCCGGTTCTGTTGTTCGCATGGTCAATATGGGGATAGAACCATTCTTAATTTGTTCTTCGGTTTTAGCGATTATCGCCCAGAGATTGTTGCGTAAAATTTGTTCCCATTGCCGGGAACCTTTTGTGATCCCAGCTCCCGTCGCTAAAAAAATAGGCTTAGACAAACTTGAAGTCTTCCGTGGTAAGGGGTGCAAACATTGTTTTCAGTCCGGTTATCATGGCCGGGTCGGGATCACCGAAATCCTGATTCTGTCCACCAAAATTAAAGAATTGATTCTCGCGGGAGCGGGCGATGGCAAAATTAAAGAAACCGCGCGGACCGAAGGGATGAAAACGATGAGGGAAGACGCCCTCCTTAAACTCAAAGAAGGATTGACGAGTTTGGAAGAAGTTCTGCGCGTGACGGTCGATGATGAAGAGGCTACGGGAAGATAATGATTAAAACTCTCAAGCAAAAAATTATCGACACCTTAATTAAGTCTCAGGCGATCTCGGCTAAAGATTTGGCTGAGGCACAAGTGCTTCATAAAGAGAAGGGGATTCCTTTGGATCGGGCTTTGATTGAAAAAGGACTTATCAAAGAGCAAGATGTTTTAGTGCTGCTTGTCCGTGAACTGAAAATTCCTTTTATTAATTTAAGTAAATACAAAATTGATTCTTCTCTTAAGGAGATTGTTCCGGAACGGATCGCTCGTGAGTACAACATCATTCCCTTGGCTCTGCTGGAAAAGACTCTGACGATCGCGCTCGCGGATCCTTTGAATATTTTTGCCATTGATAATATTAAAAATTTGACGGGACTGGATATTGACATCGTGATGAGCACTCAGGCGGATATTTTAAAGGCGCTTGATGTTTATTATGGCGCGGCAGGGATGACCAGCATCACCGAATTAAGTAAAGAGATTGATACCCAAGGTTTTGAAATTGTGACCGAATCGGAGCAATCAACCAATGTCGAGGAGGCCGTCGATGAGAGTGAGAAAGCTCCCATCATTCGGATGATCAATCTGGTTATCAAAAAGGCGATTCAAGAAAGAGCCTCGGATATCCATATGGAACCCATGATTGATTGTGTGAGGGTGCGTTATCGTATCGACGGGGTTTTGCGGGACATTTTAGATATCCCTAAAGAAAATCAAAACGCGGTGATTGTCCGCATCAAGATCATGTCGCGGTTAAATATTACGATTAACCAAATTCCTCAGGACGGACGATTCAAACTCAAATTTAAAAATAAAGAAGTGGATTTTCGGGTGTCGATTTTACCGACGACATTTGGACAAAAGATTGTTATGAGAATTCTGGATAAAGCCAACTTAAGCGTGGGGTTGGAGGGTTTAGGGATCTCTCCAAAATCTTTTGAAGTCATTTCGGAAGCCATTCGAAAACCTTTTGGGATGATCTTAATCACCGGACCGACGGGGAGTGGAAAATCGACGACACTTTATTCGATTGTCAATTCGCTCAATCATCCGGATAAACACATTATCACCGTCGAAGATCCTGTGGAATATCTGATTGATGGGTTAGCCCAAATTCAAGCACGGCCCGAGATCGGGTTAACATTCGCGGAAGGGTTAAGGGCGATTTTACGTCAGAGCCCTGATATCGTGATGGTCGGTGAAATCCGTGATCAGGAAACCGCCGATATCGCCATCAAAGCGTCTTTAACGGGCCAGCTGGTGTTATCAACACTTCACACCAATGATGCCGCCGGGGCGGTGACCCGTTTGGTCGACATGGGTGTCGAGGCCTTTCTTGTCGCGTCCAGTCTTATCCTTGTGACGGCCCAGCGTTTGTGCCGTAAAATTTGTCCTCACTGTAAAGAACCTATCGAGATTGCCAAAGACGTCTTGAATCGTCTGCACTATCCTATGAAAGCTAATACCATTTTTTATCAAGGCAAAGGATGCGAACGTTGTCATCAGACGGGCTATTTGGGACGGAGCTGTGTGACGGAGGCGTTAAAGATTGATGATAAAGTCCGCGAACTCCTGCTTGAGGGAAAGTCTTCCGACCAGATCAAACAATACGCTAAAAAGTTTCAGGGCATGAACACATTGTTTGACGATGCCATGCAAAAATGTCTCGCAGGGACGACAACATTGGAAGAAGTTTTGCGTGTGACGACCATGGAATAATTAGGCGGTATCCCCAATCGATTTCCCCAAAACGAAAGGGGATTTTTTATGTCAAAGGAAGTTGTCATACAACACATTATTGAGGGTAAAATTCTTTTTATGAGAGGAGAAAAGGTAATGCTTGATAAGGATTTAGCTGTACTTTATCAAGTTAAATCCATCGCCTTGCGCCAACAAGTCATGAGAAACAAGGATCGTTTCCCTGAAGATTTTATGTTTCAACTTAATGATATGGAGATCGGGTGTCTGGTATCACAAAATGTGATAGCTTCCAAGAGCGCCTTGGGCGGCCATAAACCTTATGTATTTACCGAACAAGGTGTGGCCATGCTTTCTAGTGTTTTACACAGTCATCGGGCTGTTTTAGTTAACGTCCAAATCATTCGGACTTTTGTTCGTTTGCGTAGAATTTTAGAGACACATAAAGATTTGGCACAGAAATTACAAGAACTTGAGAAAAAATACGATACTCAATTCAAAGTTGTGTTTGAAGCGATCCGACGGCTCATGCGGGAAGAAGAGAAACCAAAAGCTCCGATGGGGTTTCATTCAACGCCCAAAACTTGAAGTCGCAATTTGGCGTTTTGAAGGCCAAGACCAAAAGTCTTGGCCTTTTTTGTTTGTCAGAGCCAGAGACTTAAGGTATATTACACCCATGCCTAAACATCTCACCCAACCCTCCACCTACAAATCCCTCGTCACCAAAATTTCCCAGGAATTTTCGGAGCTGGAATTT
>OBEQ010048834.1_pt1 | contig 25876 bp, 19 predicted proteins | sample 1670901 | NCBI WGS metagenome assembly OBEQ01 (sample SAMEA104232315, study PRJEB22302) | groundwater metagenome | biome: forest; feature: aquifer; material: groundwater | place: USA | collected 2011-08-07 | depth 5.4 m | reverse complement strand
CTTCCGCCGGGTAAGTCCAGATTTCCGCAAGGGTGGGATGGTAGTGCGGCATGGCCGCGAGTTCATGAACAGTCATCCGTTTCGTCATTGCCGCGACGATTTCATGGATTAACTCGCCACCGGCCGGCCCGACGCAGGCACCGCCGGCCTCGCCGCCGGCCAGCACCAGACCGCTGAGCGGTGCCAAGCCGCCCGGCCCGGCACCGTCGCCCGGCCCGGCACCGTCGTCGGGCGGCGTCCGGCCACCGGGTGGGGCAGGACCCCGCGGCGCCCCCCGCTCGGCCGGCGTCCCCAGCGACCTACCCGGCCAGCGCAGCGTGTTCCGCGCGCCGGCCGGCAGCCGACCGCCGGTGCACGGCCCGGGACGGATGGGCGGAGCCGAGACCACCACCGGCGCCGCCCAGACCGTGCTGCTCGGTCTGGGCGGGCTCCTGCTCGGTGGCGGCGCGGTGGTGCTCGCGGTCTTCGCACTCGCCACCACCGGGACCACCGGCCGGGTCCTCCTGCTCACCCTGCTCACCCCGCTCGCCCTGGGGCTGCCGGTCCTGTTGGCGCGCAGGAGCCTGGTCGCCACCGCCGAAACGGTCGCCGCGGTGGGCCTGCTGCTGGTGCTGCTGGACGGGTACGTCGCCTGGTCGCTGAACCTGTTCGGGGCGGACTCGGTCGCCGCTGCGCAGTACGCCGGCGGGGTCTGCCTGGCCACCGCCGCGATCGCGATCGCCTACCGCGGCTTCAGCCACCTGATGGCACCCCGCTTCGCCACGGCGCTCGCCCTGCAGCCGGTGGTACCGCTGTTGACGTACCCGTGGATCCATGGGCCGGCCGGCTGGGGCCTGGCTCTGGCCCTGGTGGCCGCGCTGGACGTGGCTCTGGCCGTCACCACCCCGACCGCTCAGAGCCGGGTGACCCGCTGGCTGCGTGAGCTGACCTGGTCACTGGCGGCGGCCGGGTACCTGCTGGCGCTGGCGTTCTCGGTCTACGCGATCAGCACGACCGGCACACTCGGGGCCAGCCTGCGCGCCGCCGCCGTCGCCCTGCTGACCGGGGCCCTCGGGGTGCTCGGCGGATACCGGTGGGGCCGGCGTCCGCTGCCGGCGGTGGCCGGGGCGTTGGCCGCTGTCGTGTTGATCCTCGCGATCGCCCGGGTCGGTGCGGTGGCGCTGCCGGGGCGCACCCTGCTCTTCGCCGCGATCGCGGTGGCGTTCACCGCAGCGGTCGTTGCGCTGCTACCCAAACCGGAGCGGCTCGGCCCGGGAATCGCCAGCGGTGCAGCAGCCGCAGCCGTGGCCCTGATGATGCTCTCCCGGGCGCTGCCCGCCATCGGTGCGCCGCTGCACGCGGCGCTGCCGTTGTGGCACGCCAACCTCACCCGGTACCCCGATCTGCTGGCGGCAGCCGCGGGCGAGTCCAGCTGGCAGGTGGTCGTCGTCGGCATCCTGCTCACCGTGGCCTCAGCGTTGGCGGTACCGAAGCCGGTCCGGGCCGACGCGGTCATCGCCAGTAGCGCGCTGACCGTGCTCGCCGCGCCCGCCGCGCTGCACCTGGGCCCGGCCCTCACGCCGGCCTTCACGGTGACCGCAGCGATCGGCTACGGCGCCCTGGCCCTGACCCTGCGCGCCACGCACCGCGCCTACGGCTGCCTGCTCGCCGCCGCGGTCGTCGGTGGCTACGCCGCCGCGGCGAGCCTGTCCCGGCCGGGGGTTACCGCACTGGTCCTTGCCGCGCTCACCGGTGCCGGGGTCATCATCGCGGTGGCGCCCCGACCGGCCCGCTCCGATCCGCACGAGGAGGCAGTGGCCCGCAACGTGGCCGAAACCGCGGCCGGCGGTGCCGCTTTCGCGCTGCCCGGGGCGTTCGCCACCGGGGTGTACGCGCTCATCACCGCCGACACGCTGCCCGGAGCCGGAGTCACCGCCGTCCTGGCGGCCAGCTTCATCGGGGTCTGCGCCACCCTCGGCTACACCGCGATCGACCAGGTGGCCCGCCGACAGATAAACGTTGCACTGCTGGTCGGCACCAGCGCCGGCGCCGGCGCGGTGGCGGTCGCGGCGCTCTTCGCGCCCGGAGCGACCGTGCTGGACCGCGCCGTCGGCCTGCTGCTCTTCGCCAGCGCCGTGGTGCTCTGGTACGCCCCCACCCTGACTGATCGCGAGGTGCTCGGTCTCGACCTCCATGGCGAGGATGTCGCGGCGGCTGCGGTGACCGGCAGCGTACTGGGGGCGCTGGCCCGGGTGGCGGAGCTGATGGTCCCCGACGCCGGACTCGTCGCCGCCGCCGGACTGGTCCTGGGCACCGCGGTGCTGCTGCGCTGGGCGCCGGCGAACTGGCGTACCGGCCCGATCGTCGGTACCGCGGCAGCCGGCCTGGCAGTGGCGGTAGCTGCCGGGGCGGCGGCGATCCAGGCGGCGCTGCGGGTGGTCCGGGCCGCCACCCCTGCCTGGCACACCCAGCTCGGCACCTGGGGCGAACATCTCGGCCACGCCGGATTCCGCTGGCAGGCACCGGTGGCGCTGCTGCTGATTGCGGTAGCCGCGATCGCGGTGGTACCCCGGCCGTACAGCGACGAGGCGGCAGCGATCGGACTCGGGCTCGCCACGGTCGCGGCACCGGTCGCGCTCGGGCTGCCCTGGTGGTCTCCGTTGGTGCTGGGCCTGGTCGCCGTGGCGGTACTCGGCCTCGCGGCGACGGCCGGCGGACCGGCCCGGACCGCGTACGTCCGGCTCACCGTGGCTGGTGCGTTGGCGCTGTACATGGCCGGCGCGAGCGCGGTGAGCGCAGCCGCGACCGCCGCCACCTTGGAGAGCCTGGCGCTGGCCGGTACCGCGGTCGCGGCCGTGGCCGGACTCCGCCTCGGCTCAGCCGGCGGCCGGGGCGATGGCCTGCCCGGCGGCCCGGGCGTCCGCGACGGCCGGACCGCCTCCGGTACGAGCGAGCCGCCGCTCGGCCTGGACCATCTGGTCCCCGTCGGCGGCGCGGCGGGCGCTGCGGCGGTGCTGGCCATCACCGGGGCTGCCGGCGCCTTCGCCTACGCGCTGCACGACCCGCCGAGCGTGATCCGGGCCGGCGCCCTCGCCGCCACCAGCCTTTCGCTCGCCATTGCCGGGCTGCTGTGCTGGCGGCTGCCCGGGTTCCTATGGTTCGTCACCGCGGCGGTGTCGCTCTCCGCCACACTCGTCGCGTTCGCGTCACTCGGTACCGGGTCGCGGGCGGTGTACGCGGCCGCGGCCGCACTGCTGGGAGTGGTCGCGGCTCTGCTGCGCACCTCGGCCCAGGGGCGTACCGCCGGCCGGCACGAGTCGACCTGGCAGCCGCCCGGCGGCCGGAGTCTGCGCCTGGCCGGTACCGACCTCGGCCTCGGGGTGCTCGCGGCCAGCGTGGTGCCCGCGGCGATCGCCGTCGGCGACCTGGCCCGCCCGGTACTTGCCGCGGTGCTCGCCCCGCAGTACTGGCTGCGCCACCCGTGGACCGGTACCCCGGGCACCGCCGCGCATCTCGGCGAGTACGCCGGCTGGGTCGGCGACTCCTCGCGGGTACTCGCGGCGGCGGCGCTGACCCTGGCCGGCGCGCTCGCCGCGGTCGGGCTCGGCGGTCGGGTGGGGACGATGGCCAGCCGCGCGGTCGCGGTGGCCGTACCGGGGGCGGCGCTGACCATCCTGATCGCGCCGGGGGCGCTGCACTGGCCCGGCCCGTTGTACTCGCTCACCGCGCTCGTGGTCACCACGATGTGCGGGCTCGCGCTCGCCTGGACCCCGCCCGCCGACGTCAACGCCAGGACCCTGCGCGGCGCCCGGCAGGTGGTCTTCGTGCTCGCCGCGCTGGCCTCCAGCGCGGGCATGGCCGGCAGCCTGGCCACCCGCTCGATGACCATCCAGACGCTTGCCGGCTCGGTCTTCGTCGGGCTGGGCGGCGCGCTCTGGGGCCGGTACCTGCTCGCCCGGCTGATCGGCTGGAACGTCGCGGCCGGCGCCCTGATCCTGCTCGCCCTGGCCTGTGCCCTGGCCGCCGGCGCTGCGCTGCGCTGGGCTGCCTTCCCGGTGTTGGGCGCCTCAGCGGTCGTCCTGGCGTTCACCATGGTGCTGCCCCGGATCCGTCGGCGGGCCACCCTGGGCTTCGAGCTCAAGGTGATCGAGTCGAGCGGGTACCTGGGCGCAGCAGGTGCTCTGGCGATGACCTGGGGCTCGCTGCGCTACACCGCGGCGGTCTGTACCGCACTCGGCGCGGTCCTGGGACTTGCCGCAATCCGCCCGGGGCTCAGCGAGTCGTACCGGCGGATCCTCGTCATCCTGGCCGGGCTGAGCGAGGTCGTTGCGGTGTGGCTGCTGGTCTCGCTCGGGCACGTCCGGGCGGTCGAGGCGTACACGCTGCCGTTCGCCGCGCTGGCGCTGCTGGTGGGGCTGCTGGAGCTGCGCCGGCGCCCGCACCTGGGCAGCTGGCTGGGGTACGGGCCGGCGCTGATCGCCGGCTTCCTGCCCACCCTGGTCATCGTGCTGTCCACCGACGCGAGCGCCACCCGGCGGCTCGCGCTGATCGGCGCCGCCGCGCTGACCGTGGCGGTCGGCGCGCTGCGCCGGCAGAAGGCACCGGTGGCGGTGGGTACCGCCGTCGCGGCGGTAGCGACGCTGCACGAGATGTTCCTGCTGGGGCGCGCCCTGCCGTGGTGGCTGCTGCTGGTGGTCTTCACCCCGGCCGGGGTCCTGCTGGTCGGCCTCGGCGCGACGTACGAGCGCCGCCGGATGGAGTTCCACCGGCTGCGCGGCGCCTTCGGTCGGATGCGCTGAGGCCCCGGTCTCGCGCGCTACCGGGCGCGCAGGGCGGCGTCCTTCTCGGCGACCAGCGCTTCGAGCTCGGACTGGTACGCCGTCATCCGCTCGCGCAGCGCGTCGTCGGAAGCAGCGAGGATCCGTACGGCGAGCAGGCCGGCGTTACGGGCACCGCCGATCGACACGGTGGCGACCGGTACCCCGGCCGGCATCTGCACGATCGACAGCAGTGAGTCCATCCCGTCCAGGTACTTCAGCGGCACCGGTACCCCGATCACCGGCAGCGGGGTCGCCGAGGCCACCATGCCGGGCAGGTGCGCAGCCCCGCCCGCACCCGCGATGATCACCCGCAGTCCCCGCTGCACGGCACCGGTCGCGTACTCCAGCATCCCGCGCGGGGTGCGGTGCGCGGAGACCACCCGGACCTCGTGCGCCACCCCGAACTCGTCAAGCGCCTCGGCAGCGGCCCTCATCACCGGCCAGTCCGAGTCGCTGCCCATGATCACCCCGACGATCACTCGTGCCCCTCCCGCAGCCAGCGGACCGCCGCCGCGGCGCGCGCCCGTACCTCGGCGAGGTCGTCGCCGAGCACCGTGACGTGGCCGATCTTGCGCCCCGGAAGGGACTGCTTGCCGTACAGGTGCACCTTGGCCCCCGGGTCGGCGGCGAAGAGGTGGTGCAGCCGCTCGTCCAGCGATATCCCGCCGGTGCTACCGCCGAGCACGTTGGCCATCACCACGACCGGCGCCGTGAGCGAGGTCTCGCCGAGCGGATAGTCCAGCACAGCCCGCAGGTGCTGTTCGAACTGCGAGGTACGCGCACCCTCGATGGTCCAGTGCGCCGAGTTGTGCGGGCGCATCGCCAGCTCGTTGATGATCAGCCCGTGCGCGGTCTCGAAGAGCTCCACCGCGAGCAGCCCCACCACGTCCAGTTCGGTGGCCAGATCGATCGCCAGGTACTGGGCGGCTACCGCCAACTCGTCGGAGATGCCCGGCGCCGGAGCGATCACTTCGGTACAGATCCCCTTGCGCTGTACGGTCTCCACCACCGGGTACGCCGCGACCTGCCCCAACGGCGAACGGGCCACCACAGCCGAGAGCTCGCGTACCAGGGCGACCCGCTCCTCGGCGACCAACTCGACCGGGGGCAGCTCATCCCAGGGCGAGAGCTCCCAGACGCCGCGCCCGTCGTACCCCCCGCTGATCGCCTTGACCACGACGGGCCAGCCGGTCTCCGCGGCGAGCCCGACCACATCCCCGGAGTCGCGGACCGGGCGCCAGCGTGGCACCGGCGCGCCGAGCTGGGTCAGCCGCTGGCGCATCGCGAGCTTGTCCTGGGCGTAGCGCAGGGCGCCCGCCCCGGGCCGCAGGTTCACGCCCTCGGCGGCCAACGCCCGGATGTGCTCGGCCGGCACCTGCTCATGGTCGAAGGTCACCACATCGCAGCCCTTGGCGAACTCGCGCAGCGCGCTGAGATCGTCGGGGCTGCCCAGCCGGACGTCATGGGCGACCTGGGCTGCGCCGTCGTCGAGCGCGACAGCGAGAATGCGCAGTGACTGGCCGAGCGCGATCGCCGCCTGGTGGGTCATCCGGGCAAGTTGCCCGCCGCCCACCATGCCGACGACCGGCAGACCGGTTCGGGGATCCATCGCCGGTCAGCCTACCGGTGCCCACCCCGAATCCCGGTGCAACCTTCTGGCCCCGCTCAGGGGTGGCCGCTGACCCGGACAGCCCAGCCCGGCACCCCGCCGGTCAGAGCTCCGGGCCGCGGCGGCGCAGCTCGTCCACGGCGCCCATCGCCCCGCGCAGCTCGTCCAGCCACGCCTCGGCGTGCTGCCCGACCAGGTTGACGCACCAGGCGAGCGCGTCCGACCGGGACCGGGCCACCCCGGCGTCGACCAGCGTGTCGAGGACCTGACGCTCCGGCTGGCGCAGCCGGGTCATCACCGGAGCCGAGAGCGTGGTGAACAACTCCCGGGTACCACCACAGACCACCCCCCAGGCGACGTTGCGCTGGTACCGGTGCTCCACCTGCCGCGCGATGCGGATCCGGCGCTCGCGGGTCTCCTCCCGGAACGCCCGGGTCCTCCCGCGCTCGGCTGAAGCCCGGTCGGCCTCGGTGGCGTCCTCGCCGAGGCTGGGCTCGGGCAGCTGCCCCACGATCAGGATCTCGTCACGGTCGACGGTGATGTCGGGGGTACCGGTGAACCAGTCGTCCGGCAGCGCTCCGGTGATGTACGCCGCGGCGTCGTCCGCGGGCGGCGGCTCGGCGCGGCCCCCGCCGCGTACCCATGGCGGACCGAAGGCGACGTGCGGTGCTTTTCTGATCATGTTGTGCCTCCCCAGGTAGTTGATTACATGCTTACACCGCTACGGAGGTTGTCGACCAGCTCTGTTCGCGACCGGCGAACGTCCGTAGCCGAGCACGTGTCGCCCATTCCGCCGTCGTTCACGCTGTGCCGAGCCGGTACGGTCGGCATGCGCCAGCCATCCAGGAAGGGAGTTCGCCGATGACTATCGCGGCCAACGTCGTGGTCGGACTCGTCGCCGTGATCCACGGGTACATCCTGGTGCTGGAGATGTTCCTCTGGACGAAACCGTTGGGGCGCAAGGCCTTCGGCACCGATGCGGAGTTCGCCGCACAGGCGGCGCCGCTCGCGGCCAACCAGGGGCTGTACAACGGGTTCCTCGCGGCCGGGCTGGTCTGGGGCCTGCTCGCGGGCGGGTCCGTGGGGTACCAGGCCAAACTCTTCTTCCTGGGCTGCGTGCTGGTCGCCGGGGTCTACGGCGCCATCACCGCGAACCGGCGGATCCTGTTTATCCAGGCGCTACCTGCCGCCGTGGGGCTCGTGCTGGTGCTCGCCGCGCACTGCCCCCGGCGTCAGCCGCGGGCCGGGCTGAGCTTCGCGATGAGCTCCTGCTCGCTGCTGACCGGGGCGTCGCAGACGAAGCCACGGCAGACGTACGCCGTCGGCCGGCCGTCGCGGATCGGGCGTTGGGCCAGCAGCGGTACCCCCGGCGCATCGGGCTCTCCGGCGACGATCACAGTCCCCGGGGGTGCCAGCCGCCACGCCGCGGCCACCATCGCATCGGCCTCGCGACCCCTGCCGACGATCGCAATCTCGTAGGCCCCGCCCACCAGCGCCTCCCCCACCGCACAGGCGTACCCGACGAACCGGGCGTGCCGCTTCGCCATGGCGGCCACCCGGCCCAGGGCAGCCTCGGCGGCCTCGCGGTACCGCAGCTGTCCGGTCAGCGCGGCGTACGCCGCCAGCGCCGCGGCCATCGACGACAGCCCCGACGGCGTGGCGTTGTCAGTCGGATCCGCCGGCCGGACGATCAGGCGCTCGGCGTCGTCGGCGGTGTCGTAGAAGCCGCCCGCGCCATCGGAGAAGTGCGCGAGCGCGGTGTCGAGCAGCTGGCCGGCCAGCTCCAACCAACGCCCCTCGCCGCTCACCTGGTGCATCGTGCAGAACGCCTCGGCCAGGCAGCCGTAGTCGTCGAGTACGCCCGCCGGCGAGCCGACCACGCCGTCCCGGGATACCCGGCGCAGCCGCCCGTCCACCAGGTGCCGCTGCGCCACCAGCTCCGCGGCACGGCGCGCACCGCTCAGCGCCGCGGCACTGGCCGGTCCACCGCTGAGCGCTGCCCATTCGGCGAGGGCGGTGATCGCCAGCCCGTTCCAGGCGGCGACCACCTTGTCATCGCGGGCCGGCTGCGCACGCGTGGCCCGGGCTGCGAGCAGGCGCGCGCGTACGTCTTCCCAACGCTTCGCGTCGTCCGGGCCGTCCGCGCCGGGCGGGCCGTCCGCGCCGCTGGGGGCAGCCGGATCAGGCGGGCCAGCCGGGTCATTGGGCAACTGCAGCACGCTGGCACCGTGCTCGAAGGTGCCGGCTCCGGTCACCCCGAACAGCTGCGCCGCCCAGCTGCCGTCAGCCTCGCCGAGTACCTCGCGCAACTGGGCCGGCGTCCAGGCATAGGTCGCGCCCTCCACCCCGTCGGTGTCCGCGTCGAGTGCCGAGGCGAAGCCACCCTCCACCGTGGACAAGCCGAGGGGCGTGCCGGTGAGCAGGAACCCCGCGGTCTCAGCGGCGATCCGGTACGCCAGCGCGTCGCCGGTGAGCCGCCACAGTTGGGTGTACACCCGCAGCAGGAGCGCGTTGTCGTAGAGCATCTTCTCGAAGTGCGGCACGGTCCAGGTGCGGTCCACGGCGTACCGGGCGAAGCCGCCGGCGAGCTGGTCGTAGATGCCGCCCCGGGCCATCCGCTCGGCGGTGTACCGGGCGATCTCCAGGCTGCCCGGGTCACCGGTGCGCTCGTGGTGGCGCAACAGGAAGAGCAGGCTCAGATGCGGGGGGAACTTCGGGGCGCCGCCGAAGCCGCCGTACCGGGAGTCGTACCCGGAAGCCACCGAAGCGGCGGCCGCGTCGAGGACGGCCGCGGACAGCGCGCCCGACGACGCCGTCGCGGCCGGGCTCAGCGCTTCGACCAGTGCCGCGCCCTGCTGCAGTACCGCGTCGCGCCGTTCGCGCCACGCGTCGGCCACCGCCCGGACCAGCCCGGTGAAGGCGTCGCGCGGATAGTAGGTGCCGCAGAAGAACGGCTCCCCGTCGGGCGTGGCGAAGACCGTCATGGGCCAGCCGCCCTGGCCGGTCATGGCCTGGGTCGCCGTCATGTACACCGCGTCGACGTCGGGGCGTTCCTCGCGGTCGACCTTGATCGGGAGGGGGTACCCGTTGACCACGGCCGCCACCGCATCGTCCTCAAAGGACTCGTGCGCCATCACGTGGCACCAGTGGCAGGCGGCGTACCCCACCGAGATGAGCACCGGCACGTCGCGGCGGCGGGCTTCAGCGAAGGCCTCCGGGCCCCACGGCCACCAGTCGACCGGGTTGTCCGCATGCTGCTGCAGGTACGGCGACGTCGCGCCGGCCAGACGGTTGGCCATAACGTCCACCCTACGAGGCGCCTTCGGCGCGGGCCCTACGAGGCGCCTTCGGCGCGCAGCTGCCGCACCGGTGCGCGGTTCAGTCCGTGCAGTACCCCAAGAGCATGCTCCGGCGGCAGCGGCTTGCAGAAGAGGTACCCCTGCCCGGCGGTGCAGCCCAGCGCCACGAGGGCCGCACGCTGCTCAGCGGTCTCCACGCACTCGGCCACGACCCGTACCCCGAGCCGCTTGCCGAGCTCGACCGTGGTCCGCACGATCGCGGCAGCCTCGGGCGACTCCACCATCCGGTGCACGAACGTGCCGTCCACCTTCACCTCGTCGACCGGTACCCGGGTCAGGAAGGTCAGCGACGAGTACCCACTGCCGAAGTCGTCGACAGCGAGCTGGACACCCAGCTGGCGCAGCTGGCCGAGAACCTCGTCGACCACCGGGAGCTCGCTGGTGACCACGGTCTCGTTGATCTCCAGGATCAGCCGCTCCGGGCGGACTCCGCGCCGGCCGAGCAGCATCGCGACATCGCGCGGCAAGCGGCGGTCGTGCAGGTTGCGTGGCGAAAGGTTCACCGCGATCGGCAGATCCAGGCCCACCTCCGCCCAGCCTGCGGCGATCTCCAGCGCCCGGTCCAGCACGAAGCGGGCGAACGGGCCGACCAGTTCACTCTCCTCGACGACCTTGACGAACTCGGCCGGCTCCAGCAGGCCCCGCCGTGGATGCCGCCAGCGCACCAGCGCCTCGGCGCCGAGCGCGGGGCCACCGGCGAGCGGTACGACGGGCTGGATGAGCAGCGTGAGCTGGTCGCCATGGGCCAGGGCCTCGCGCAGTTCGGCAAGCAGCGCCAGCCGGTCGGTACTGGCCCGGTCGGCCACCGTGGTGTACCAGGCAACCCGGGAACCGCCCCGCTTGGCCTGGTACATCGCCACGTCAGCGCGGCGCAGCAACTCGTTCAGGTCCAGGACGCCGGCGGCACTCACCACGACCCCCACCGACGCCTCCATCGACAGCTGCACTCCGGCAACCTCGGTGGGCAGGGCAAGCGACTCGGTGAGCCGGCGGGCCCGACCCACGGCATGGGCGAGCTCGCGGGGGTACTCGCCTGTGCCGGGCGCCGACTGCTGCTCCGGCAGCGGTACCGACCCGGTCGCGGCGTCCTGGCCCAGCGCCGCGAAGAGCACGGCGAACTCGTCGCCGCCCAGCCGGGCGAGCAGCTCACCCGGCTGGAGAGCCTCGAACAGCCGGCGTCCGGCGATCTGCAGCAACTCGTCGCCGGCGCCGTGGCCGAGCGTGTCGTTGACCTCACGGAAGCGGTCGATGTCCAGCAGCAGCAAGGCTACCGGGACATCTGCCGGCAGCTCCCGGACCACCATCTCGCCCCGGGCCAGGAAGCCCGCCCGATTGGCCAGTCCGGTCACCGGATCGTGCGCGGCGTCGTGGGCCGCGCGCTCAGCCATCGCACGCAGCGCATCGTGGGTGGTCGCGTCGTGCAGCGCGGCCGCGACAGCGTCGCCGTACGCCGCGAACATCAACAGATCGCGGTTGCGCATCCGGAACTCCGGCCGCAGCCGCAGCCGCAGTTCCCCGACCCGGACCCGGCCGACCATCAGGCTGCGGGCGGTCACCTGCGGGTCACCGTCGAGATCGGTCGGCTCGCACGGCGATACCCGGCCGTCTGCGCCCGCCCGACCCGAGGCGCCGACCCCGCCGGGCGCGTCTGCGCGGTACCCCCGTTGGCTGCCGTCGGCCGTCTCAACGAGCAGCACGCCCGAGGCCGCCGGGAACAACCGCAGTGCGCCGCGTAGCCCGGCGACCGCAGCACCCTGCGGGTCGAGCCGGTTCAGCTCGCGGGTCGCGTCGGCGAATGTCTGCCAGATCCGTCGTTCATCGGCACCGCGCAGCCGGTACGAGTACACCTGATGGGCCAACCACAACCCGGGCGGGAGCAGCACCAGCCAGGGCTCGCCATGGACGCCGACCACGAGCAACCCGAAGATCGCGTTGCCGACGAGTACCAACAGCGCACCGCGGAACGTGTCGGCGAAGACCCGCCAGATCCGACCACCGTGCACAGTGACGACACCGAATGCAGCCAGGAACACCGCGACAGCGGCATAGGCGAGCGCACCGAGGCACAGCCCCGCGGCCACCAGCGGGTCCAGACGGGCGGCGTAGACCGGAGTGAGCACATTGGCCGCGGCGCCAGCCGCGGCACCCGCCAACGTCAGCGACGCGGTGTCGTAGATCAGTGCCCGGCCGTTCATCCGGTCACCGAGCTTCGCCTGGACCAGCCGGGCCAACGCGACCCCGACGCCGAACGCCGCCGGCACCCACGCCGGCGGCACTTCGTGGCAGAGCACGACGGCCGCCGCCCCACCCCAGGTGACCGAGACCGTGGCCGTGCCGACCCGCACCGTCAACCGGGCCAACTGGGCGGCGGCGGAGATCGCCACGGCCACCGCCAGCACGAGCGGCCGGACCGGTGCCACCGCAAAGCGGGGCAGGTCGGTGTGCAGGATGCCGGTACCCAGCACCAGACCCACGACGCAGAGTTCAATCGCGGTCGCGGCCACCACGTAGTGCAGGACCCGCGTCGTGCGCGTCGTCACGAGCGACACCACGCGCGGTCGTCGGCAGGGTTCCGTTGGCCGACTCGGCCTCCGCTCGCGCTCCGGCGGTCGTCGGCAGGGTTCCGTTGGCCGACTCGGCCTCCGCTCGCGCTCCGGCGGTCGTCGGCGACACTGCCGCGAACCATGCCCGCGCTCCCCTTTCGCCGACCGGGTCGGGCTTTCTGGGTGGGAACGGTAGAGCACGAAGACGTACCGCGACAGACCGTTGGGGCGCTATCGGGGGCTAGGCGGCTTTATTCGTTTTTCTTCTCTTCGGTCGCTGGATCGGCCGGAAAATGGTCGGGCAGTCGACGGAGCCGGCTGTTCATGTTGCGAATCAACAGAACGGTGCCGATCGCCAGCATCACGATGATGAACAGGCCCATCGGCCCGGCCAGCCCGCCCGTCATGGTGTCGCCGAACCCGGCGGCAAGCGGCAACGCGGTCATGCCCCCACGGTACGCGGGCCGCCGGTCGGCGCCACCGGCAGCGTCAGCCGGCGACCGCTATGCGCACACCGTCTCGCGTACGCCGGCGAAGAGGTCGTCCTCGGGCCCGCTCCCAGGGAGCAGGCAGCGGGCCAGCTCGAAGTCCTCCGTCGGCCACACCTCGCGCTGGATCGTCAGCGGCACCTGGAACCAGAACCCGTCCGGGTCGACCTGGGTGGCATGGGCGCGCAGCGCCTCGTCGCGGGTGGCGAAGTGGTCGGCGCACTCGACCCGCGTGGTGATCCGGTTGCCCATGTCGGTACTGGGGTCCCAGCGCTCCAGCCACGGCGTGTACGGCGACTCCAGCCCCGCGGCCTGCATCGCCTCGTGTAGCGCGGTGAGTCGACCGAGCGAGAAGGTGATGTCGTAGTACAACTTCAGCGGCTGCCACGCCTCGCCCAGCTCGGGGTAGCGCTCCGGGTCGCCGGCCGCCTCGAACGCGGCGACCGAGACCCGGTGGCACATCACATGGTCGGGATGGGGGTACCCGCCGTTTTCGTCATAGGTGGTCACGACGTGCGGCCGGAACTCCCGCATCAGCCGGACCAGCGGCGCCGCCGCCAGGTCGAGGGGCTGTAGCGCAAAGCAGCCGTCGGGCAGCGGCGGCAACGGGTCGCCCTCCGGCAGCCCGGAGTCGACGAAGCCGAGCCAGTCCTGGCGTACCCCGAGGATCTCCCGCGCCCGGGCCATCTCGGCGCGGCGGATCGCAGCGATGTCCGCCCAGACCTCGGGCCGGTCCAGCTTCGGGTTGAGTACGCTGCCGCGTTCGCCGCCGGTGCACGTGACGACGTGGACGTCGACGCCCTCGGCGACGTACTTCGCCATCGTCGCGGCACCCTTGCTCGACTCGTCGTCCGGGTGCGCGTGCACCGCCATCAGCCGAAGCTGCTCACCCACGTCGACCTTCTCCTTCGGCCTGGAACCGGTCCATTTCTACCGCACCAACCGGCCGGGCACGTCATGGCGGGTGATGTCGGCGCGCCGCCGGCCGCACCGGAGGCGGATCGCGGGCACCTGTGGCGGCTCCCCGGGCACCGGCCACGCGGCGGGCACGCGGCCGGCACGCGGCCGGCACAGCAAGATCATATGGCCACAACAGCAGCGGCGCGCTGGTAGGTTGGTCCTTCTGACCGAGAGAGCCGGCCATGTCCGGTACGGACCATTCACCTCCGGAGGAGATCGCCGTGCCGACGACCGACCGTGACGCAAACGCCACCTGGCTGTCGCAGGACGCTTACGACCGGTTGCACGCCGAGCTCGACGAGCTCATCGCCCAACGGCCGGTGATCGCCACCGAGATCAACGCACGCCGGGAAGAGGGCGACCTTCGGGAGAACGGCGGATACCACGCCGCCCGCGAGGAGCAGGGCAAGATGGAGGCCCGCATCCGGTACCTGCAACAACTGCTGCGCTCGGCCCAGGTCGGCGACGCTCCGAGCGGCGACTCGGTACTGGCCGGGATGGTGGTGACCATCCAGTTCGACGAAGATCCTGAGGACACCGAGACGTTCCTGCTCGGCTCTCGGGAGATCTCGTCGACCACCGAACTGACGGTGTACAGCCCGGAGTCCGCCCTCGGCAGGTCGATTCTCGGAGCCCGCGCCGGTGACACCGTCACGTACACCGCACCCAGCGGCGCCGAGATCAAGGTGACGGTCGTCCGGTTCGAGGCGTTCGCCGGCTGAGCTGACCGGGGCGCCCGGCCATCGACAAGGGTTCCGCCTATTCGGCCGATTTCCGGGCGCCGCAAGATCCTGACACAATCCCGGCCTGTGCGCCCGATGGCGTACGCGTTCGCGCTTGCCACAAAGGGAGAGAAACAGTGCAGGAACAGCACAATGAGTCCGCCGACGCGGCGGTCAGCCGGCGCCGGATGTTGCGGGGTGCCAGTGTTGTCGTCGCCGGTGCGGCGGGGGTGGTCGTGGCCGGTGCGGTGGCGGCCACGCCAGCAGACGCTGCGGCCGGCTCGCCGGTGGTGCAGGGCCAGGCCAACGACGCGGGTACCGCGGCGACCAGCCTCACCGCCAGCAACACCAGCAGCGCCACGCTCGAGCTGAACAACTCCTCGCTCACCGGCTCCAACCCGGCGCGCGCCGGTGCGGCGTTACGGCTGACCCCGGCCGGCAACCTGCTCTCCAACACCGCACCGCCCGGTTCGATGGGCATGACCACCGACGGCACGGTGTGGATCGTGCCGGGGCTGGTCTCCGGCCAGCCGTACCGGGAGTTCCTGTACTCCTCGGGCAACGCCAACCTGCTCGCCCCGATCACCCCGACCCGGGCGCTGGACACCCGTGCCGTCGACGGACGCACCCACATCGCCAGCCCGAACGTGCTGGACGGCTCGGGGCGGTTGATCGCCGGCCAGACGCTCGTCCTCGACCTGAGCCCGTACACGTTCAACTCGTACGCGATCTTCGCCAACCTGACCGCCGTGACTCCGGCGGCCGACGGCTACCTGACGCTCTTCCCGACCGGGGTGACCCGGCCGAACGCATCGAACGTCAACTACACGCCGAGCCTCTTCGCGCTGTCGAACTTCGCCGTCTCCGGGACGGGTGCGTTCAGCGTGAACAGCAGCATCGTCGACGCGGTCTCCATCTACGCCAGCCAGACCACGCACGTGATCCTCGACCTGGTGGCCCTCTCGGTACCCCAGTGGGCCAATGTCACCCCGAGCCTGATCCCGGGCGCAGCTCTGACCGGGGGCGCGACCAGCCTGCAGGCCGGCGCGGGCCGGCCCAGCTCGGATACACCGAACTGGGCGGCGACCGCAAGCTGAGCGATCTGATCTCTGACACCACGCCGCCCGGGTACCGGCCTGTGCCCGACCGGCCCTGGCACGCAGCCGACGCGGACTGCGGCGACCTGGCACGTGCGGGTCGCCGCAGTCTGTGTTCATGAACTCCCGGGGAGGAACAGCAGCTGATCCATTCGCCACCGGCCGCGACGGTCGTCAGTACTCCCGGCCTGCGGCGAAGGTGACCGAGTACCCGCAGGCGCGCAGTGCGGTCACCAACCGGTCGGCGTGCTCGGGTCCACGGGTCTCCACCGAGAACGCCACCGCCACCTCACCGAGGTGCAGCTGCGGATCGTGGCGCCGGTGCTCGACGTCGACCACGTTCGCACCGCCCTCGGCGAGCTGGGCGAGTAGCCGGGCGAGCTGTCCCGGACGGTCCACGCAGCGCACCGTGAAGCTCAGGTAGCGTCCGGCCGCCGCAAGCCCGTGCTCGATCAGGTGCAGCATCAGCAGCGGGTCGATGTTGCCGCCGGAGAGCACCACCACGGCGGGCGTCTGTACCGGTACCGCCCCGGCCAGCAACGCGGCGACCCCGACCGCCCCCGCGGGCTCGACGACCTGTTTGCAGCGCTCCATCAGCAGCAGCAGTCCGCGCGAGATGTCCTCGTCGGTCACCGTCACCACGTCGTCGACGAGCTTGCAGACGTGGGCGAAGGTCAGCTCCCCCGGGCAGCCGACGGCGACCCCGTCGGCGATCGTGACGTACGACTCCAGGCGCACCGGACGCCCCGCCGCCAGCGAGGCCGGGTACGCCGCGGCGCCGGCCGCCTGTACGCCGACCACCCGGATGTCGGGGCGCAGCGCCTTCGCCGCCACCGCGATGCCGGAGATCAGACCGCCGCCGCCCACCCCCACGACGATGGTGCGCACGTCGGGGCACTGCTCCAGGATCTCCAGCGCCACCGTGCCCTGACCGGCGATCACGTCGGGATGGTCGAACGGGTGGATGAGGACGGCGCCGGTGGAGTCGGCGTACTCCTGCGCAGCCAGCAACGCCTCGTCAACGGTTGCGCCGGCCAGCACGACCGTCGCGCCGTACCCCCGGGTCGCCGCGATCTTCGGCAGCGTCGCCCCCACCGGCATGAACACCGTGGCGCTCGCGCCGAGCGCGTCGGCGGCCAGGGCAACCCCCTGCGCATGGTTCCCGGCGCTCGCCGCCACCACGCCGCGCCGGCGTTCCGCGACGCTGAGCCGGGCGATCCGGACGTACGCGCCGCGCACCTTGAACGAGCCGGCCCGCTGCAGGTGCTCACACTTCAGCCAGGTCGCGCCCCCGAGCGTCGCTTCCAGCGGCCGACACGGCTCCAGCGGCGTGTACCGGCACACCCCGGCGAGCAGGGTACGGGCAGCCTCGACATCGGCGTGCGTCACCAGCCCCATCCCGTTCACCTGCTGATCGTCGCACCCGCACCGGTCGTCCACCCGGCAGTCGGCTCAGCCGTGGGCTGCCGGGCGGCAGTCGGCTCAGCCGCGGGCTGCCGGGCGGCGTCGAAGCGGTCGTACTGCAGAGCGGTGATCCGGTGGATCACGAGCAGCGCACACACCCCCGTCGCGAGCCAGAGCACCGCGCTGAGCAGTGCCGCGGCGACCTGGTGGGTGAGCAGGTACCCGGCGAGGCCGGCGTCGACCGTCTCGCCCCGGGCCACCGCCGTGTCGAGGGCTCCGGTGTCCGTGCGGTCGATGACGACGAAGCAGTACACCAGGCCGATCCAGGCGAGCCCGTACGCCGCAGCCCAGAGCCAGACCAGCCGGTGCAGCCGCGCACCGGTGGCCTGCCGGGCAGGCGGGGTACTGCAGCGCACCAGGTCCGTGAGGACCAGCCAGGGAAAGATCACGTGGAGCAGCGGGATGAACCACGAGCCCACCGCCAACCCGGCCGAGTACTGCGGACGCGCGTCGGCGAACACGCTGAGGTTGTCGTACGCCGCATACAGCCAGACCATCAGGCAGATCACCGCGGTCAGCTGGGTCAGCAGCAGGGCGATGCTGGTACTCGCGTCGGCAAACGCCAGCACGCTGCCCGGACCGGTACCGCCGACGGAGTTCACCCGGTGCACCGCCCACACCTCGACGAGCGGGGTGAACGCGAACAGCAGGCCGGTCAGCGCCGCCACCGCGATGGCGATCATCGCCGCTGTCGAACTGCCCGCCAGGGACCGGGGCGCGGAATGCACGGGGGCCAGCGTACGGCGGCAGCCTTCCCGCCGCCCACCCGCCGGCCCGGCTCAGCCGACCCGGCTCGTCGCGGCGACCCGCGGCCAGCCCGGCGCGTACCGGCGCCACGGCGCGATCCGTTCCAGTTGCCCGGCCACGGCCAGCAGGGTGAGCTCGCTGCCGGGCGGACCGATCAGCTGCACCGCCGCCGGCAGCCCGTCGCAGCGGGTACCCATCGGCACCACCACTCCTGGGAAGCCGGCGAAGTTCCACGGCGCGGCGTACGGGGCGTAGCGGATACAGGTCAGCACGTTGGCGCTCCACGAGCGGGCCGACCACTCGTGCGCCACCGGCGGCGCAGCCGCCAGCGCCGGCGTCACCAGGATGTCGTGCCGGGAGTCGGTGAACCAGTCGCGGCAGCGTTCCCGCCAGGACAGCCGGTCGGGCTCGCGGACCGCTCCGCGACGCCAGGCCCGTTCGCCGAGCGAGAGGTGTCGGCGGGTACGCGGCTGCAGCGCGCCGAGGTCCAGCCCGGCCGCAGCGGCGTCGCGGTACACGGCCGCGAACCAGGTGGCGACGACCTGTACGCCGATCGCGGTCGGGTACCGCGGATCGGCGAGTACCGCATCGTGGCCCAACCCGACCAGCAGCCGCGCCGCTGTGCCGAGCGCCGTACGGGCACCGGAGTCCGGCAGTACCCCCGCGACCGGCGACCGGGCCGAGACCGCGACCCGCAGCCGGCCCGGCTCGGCCAGCCGCTGCGGCGTCCGCCCGGCCAGCACGGCGAAGCCGATGGCGGCATCGGCCACGGTGGTGGCCAGGATGCCGTGCTCGGCCAGCCCGAACCAGTCGGTGGCGCCGAGGTTGTACGGCACCACGCCCCGACCGGGCTTGATGCCGACGAGCCCACAGCAGGCGGCCGGGATCCGGATCGAGCCCATCCCGTCGTTGCCGTGCGCGATCGGTACCGCCCCGGTGGCGACCGCGGCGGCGGCTCCGCCGGACGAGCCGCCCGGCGTGCGGTCGGTGCGCCACGGGTTGCGGGTGATCGCGGTCTGGTCGTCGGTCGTCGCCCAGGCGCCCAGCTCCGGCATCCGGGTCACGCCGACCACGATCGCCCCGGCGCCGCGCAGCCGACGGACCACCTCGTGGTCGGTCTCCGCCACTGCACCGCGCGCCGCCGCGGAGCCGTTCTGGGTGGGTACTCCGGCGACAGCCGTGTTCTCCTTGACCGCGATCGGTACTCCGGCCAGTGGCAGGTTGCCCAGCCCTGGCTGGTCGTCGACGATTTCCGCCTCGGCCAGCGCCTCACCGGCGCGGACATGCCGGAACGCGCGGACCACCGGGTCGGCGACCCGGATGTGATCGAGGTGGTCGGCGACCACAGCCGTGGCCGAGGTGTCACCGCGGCGTACCGCCTCCGCGAGCTGCGCCGCACTCGCTCCGACCCAGGTACCGCAACCGGACCGGTCCAGCATTCGACCTCCCCGAGACGCTCTGTCTGTACTGCTCTCCACGAGCGAACCGGCTAACCGAGTGCCAGTTCCAGATCGGCCAAAAGGTCACCTATGGTCTCAATCCCGACAGATAGTCTCACAAGGTCCGCCGGTACCTCCAGTGGCGAGCCGGCGGCACTGGCATGCGTCATCCGGCCGGGGTGTTCGATCAACGACTCCACGCCCCCGAGCGACTCGCCAAGCACGATCAACTTCACCCGGTTGCAGACCTCGACCGCCGCCGACCCGGCCCCGGCGACCCGGAAGGCGACCATGCCACCGAACCGGCGCATCTGCTTGGCGGCCACCGCGTGCCCGGGGTGCCCGGGCAGCCCCGGGTAGAGCACCTCGACAACTCTCGGGTGCGCGGCCAGGAACTCCACGATCCGCTCGGCGTTGTCGCAGTGCCGATCCATCCGTACCCCGAGCGTCTTGATCCCGCGCAGGGTGAGCCAGGCGTCGAACGGCCCATTCACCGCGCCCATCGCGTTCTGGAAGTACGCCAACCGCTCGCCCAGCCCCGCATCGGCGACGACGAGCGCACCACCGACCACATCGGAGTGCCCGCCCAGGTACTTCGTCGTCGAGTGCACCACGATGTCCGCACCCAGCGCGAGCGGCTGCTGCAGGTACGGCGAGGCGAAGGTGTTGTCCACCACGAGCAGCGCGCCGGCCGCCCGCGCCACGGCGGCGAGCGCCGCGATGTCGGCGATCCCGAGTAACGGGTTGGTCGGGGTCTCCACCCAGATGACCTTCGTGGTCCCGGGCCGGATCGCGGCCCGCACCGCAGCCACATCCGAGACGGGCGCGGCGGTCCAGTCCAGCCCCCACCGCGCGGACACCTGGGAGAAGAGCCGGTACGTCCCGCCGTACCCGTCATCGGGGATCACCACATGGTCGCCGGGGGCGCAGACCGCCCGCAGCAGGGTGTCCTCGGCAGCGAGCCCGCTGGCGAAGGTCAGGCCCCGGACCCCGCCCTCCAGCGCGGCCAGGCACTCCTGCAGCGCGTCGCGGGTCGGGTTGGCACTGCGGCTGTACTCGTACCCCAACCGGGGCGCACCGACCGCATCCTGAGCGAAGGTGCTGGTCTGGTAGATCGGCGGCACCACCGCACCGGTCCGGGGATCGGGTTCCTGCCCGGCGTGGATCGCGAGGGTCTCGAAGCCGTGGCTCACCGGAAAAGGCTATCCGCAGCTACCGTGATCCGCATGACGGCGTGCACCTTCTGTGCGATCGTTTCCGGCTCACTGCCCGCGTGCACGGTCGCCTCGACCGCCGACGCGACAGCGTTCCTGGATACCCGCCCGGTCTTCAAGGGGCACGTGCTCGTGGTCCCGCGCAGCCACACGCCGACCCTGTCCGACCTGCCGCCCGCCGTGGTGGGCGACTTCTTCGGCTTCGTACAACGGATCGCGGTCGCCGTCGAGGTCGGGCTTGGCGCCGGGGGTACCTTTGTCGCGCTGAACAACCGGGTTTCGCAGTCCGTCCCGCACCTACACGTCCACGTGGTACCGCGGACCCGGGGCGACGGGCTGCGTGGCTTCTTCTGGCCCCGCACGACGTACGCCTCACCCGAGGAGGCGGCCGGGTACGCGGCCCGCATCGCGGCTGCATACCCGGCCGCCGCCTCCTGATCGGGTCGGCTACATCACCGCGAAGGTTTCACACACCTCGACGCTGCCGCCACTGGCCAGGTGCGGACAGCCCTTCGCGGCCGCAGTCGCGAGGTCCAGGCTGTCAGCGGTGATGACGGAGTACCCGGTGACCGGGTTGGCTCCGCCGCCGGCACTGGTCGCCCCGTCAGCGGCGATGGTCGCCGCCTGCCCGACCGGGTTGCCCGCGTCGACGACGGACTCGCCGAGGCTGCCGAACCAGGCAACCCACGCCGCCATCACCTGGGCCCCTTCTTCTTCGGTCGCCGGTGCCCCGCCGCCGTGGTACACGAGCAGGTAGTTCGCCATGGTCTGTCTCCACTTCTTTGTGGGGGATGCCGCGGTCCATGCTCCTCCGCGGGCCCGCCCAGTCAACCTCTCCGGCGGGTACCGCGGGCGGCGCCGCGCCCAGGACCGACGCGCAACCGTAAGGCCCGGGTAAGGACAGCCCTGGCCACACGGGGCATGCTTGAGGTTCGCGGCAGGGGCGCCGCGGCGCGAAGGGAGCCACCGATGTTTCTGCGATTCAAGAAGCTGGATCTGCCCACTGCTGCGAGCGCACTACCCGGACGGAAGAACGCCATGCCGGTGCCCGAGCGGCACGCCGTACTCGGCAACCCGCTGCGCGGCCCCTGGCCGGCCGGGTTCGAGGTGGCGATCTTCGGGATGGGCTGCTTCTGGGGCGCCGAGCGGCTCTTCTGGAAGATCCCCGGGGTGTACTCCACCGCGGTCGGCTACGCCGGTGGGGTCACCCCCAACCCGACGTACGAGGAGACCTGCTCCGGAGCGACCGGACACACCGAGGCGGTCCAGGTGGTGTACGACCCCGCCACGGTCTCGTACCAGCAGCTGCTCCAGGTGTTCTGGGAGAACCACGACCCCACCCAGGGCATGCGCCAGGGCAACGACGTGGGTACCCAGTACCGCTCCGCGATCTACACCACGTCCGCCGCGCAGCTCGCTGCCGCCGAGGCGTCCGAGAACGCCTTCGCGCCCGTGGTGAAGGCCGCCGGCCATGGCCAGATCACCACCGAGGTCGCGCCCGCCGGCGAGTTCTACTACGCCGAGGGGTACCACCAGCAGTACCTGCACAAGAACCCCGGCGGGTACTGCAACCACGGTCCCAACGGCATGAGCTGCCCGGTAGGGGTCGCGAATGTCGATGGCTAGACCGACACCGGACCCCAAGTTGTTCGGTACGTTTTTCAGCCGCCCAGCGCACAAACTCAGTCGAAGTTGTTCGGTATGGTTACCTAAGCCGCGACCGAACAACTTTTGAGGAGTGCTGGATGACACGGCCCGGGCGACCGTCCAGGGCGACCGTCTACCAGCGGCTCGATGAAGCGGTGCGTGAGCTTCGCGAGCGCCTCGGCGGACTACCGACCCCGGCCGAGGCCGAGGACATCTGGGCGGACATCTGGCACCAGGAGGCCCACAACAGCACCGCCATCGAAGGCAACACCCTCGTGCTCCAGGAAGTAGAGAGGCTCCTGGAGGAAGGGCGGGCGGTCGGCGCAAAGCCGCTTCGCGACTACATGGAGGTCCGGGGCTACGGCGATGCGGCGAAGTGGGTGTACGGCCAAGCGCTCGACCCCGGCGAATGGCAGAACGGTGAGCTCGTCACGCTCCAGGAAGTCCGTCACATTCACCACGCTGCCCTGACACCCGTCTGGACAGTGGCGCCCCATCCCCATGCCGGCCCGGCCGAGCGCCCAGGAAACTTCCGGCAGCACGACATCGCCCAGTTTCCCGGGGGCATGAAGCCGCCGTCGTGGCCGAACATCGATCACCTGATCCGTGGCTGGATCGACAGCGCCAGCAAGCTGCACGACGAGGTGGACTCGCCGTTCCCCGAGCGTCTGGCGCAGATCCACAACGAGTTCGAGCGGATCCATCCCTTCCTGGACGGCAACGGGCGCACCGGTCGCCTTGTACTCAACCTTCTCCTCTGCCGACTGGGCTATCCACCCGCGATCATCTACAAGCGGGACAGGGACAAGTACCTCCGGGCGATGCGACGGGCAGATTCGGGTGAGTATGGCCCGTTGGGGGAACTAATCACCCGAAGCGTAATCACCAACCTGTACCGGTTCGTGGTGCCCGCCGTGGCGGGACCGGTGAAGCTGGTTCCCCTCCAGGCACTTTCGACATCTGACCTTTCCGAGAACGCACTTCGGGTGGCTGCCGCGCGAGGACGCCTCCGTGCGGTCAAGGCCCCCGACGGGAGCTGGCGGAGCAGCAAGCGCTGGGTTGCCGAGTACACGAAGTCTCGCCACCAGCGCTCGTAAGAGCGAACCACGTGCCCGGGTCGCAACAGCTCCCTCGTGCCCCCGCCAGCCATTGGCGCCAGCTCGATCGCCGAGCTGACCCCCCGTTCGACCAGCGGGGGCAGGAAAGGGCAGGTGCCAGGGCTCCTGCCGGGGAACGGCCCCGCGACCCGGGTGAACCAAAAAGTCACCCGGCGATGCAACCCGCGCCGCCAGCTGGAACGTCTGACAACTTGGGAACAGGTTCAGAAGAGTAACCACGGGCACGGAGCGGCTGTCAACCTCCGTTTGTAAAGCGACCTGGGAGTCAACCCCAGCAAACGGCCACGGCCCAGGTACTCTTCCGATCCATGGCTGAGGAACAGCCCGCCCCGCGGACACTTGCCGAGAAGCTCCAGTTTCTCTATGAAACGGTCGGCCCCAAGGGTCAGCGGCGCACCGACCGCGACGTGGCAGCCGCTATCGCGAAGCAGGGCGGCCGGATCTCGGCCAACTACCTCTGGCTGCTCCGCACGGGTCAGCGGGAAAACCTGGGCCTGGCCTACGCCGGCATGATCGCGAAGTTCTTCGGAGTACCCGTCTCCTACTTCAGCAACGACGACCCGCAGCTGGCCGAGAGCGTCGAGGCGCAGCTCGGCCTGGCGGCAGCGATGTCGGACGCGGGCGTGCGCGCCCTCGCGCTGCGGGCGCACGGCCTCTCCGCGAGCGCACTCACCGCGATCCAGAAAATGGTCGAGCACGCCCGGGAACTCGAACGCCTGCCGCTGCGGCCCGGCATCGACGCCCCGGCCGGCGACACCCCGGGCATCAGCGACCGACGGGGCGGCATGGCACCGGGCGTGCGGCGCCAGCAGGCGCCGGCACCCGCACCGCGGCGTTGGTTCGGTGTCGGCCACAGCGCGTCGCCCGACCCCACGGCGGCCGGCACCGAAGCGGCCACGGCGGCTCTCACCGGCCGGTCCGCGGCGCTACTGCTGGTCTTCGCCTCCACCCACTACGACCTGCCGCCGCTGCTGGAGGCGGTCCGCGCGGCGGCCGCGACCGAGCTGGCTGCCGGGGCGGAGCTGGCGATCGTCGGCTGCACGTCGATGGGGGAGATCGCCACGTCCGGAGCGACCGACGACAGCGTCGTGGTCGCCGCGCTGGGTGGTCCGGGGTTCGCCGTCGCGACCCGGGTCAGCCGCGGCGCATCGGCCCGGCGCCACGAGTCCGGCGTCGAGGCGGCCGGCTGCCTGGCCACACTTGACTCCGGGCGGGCCGCCACCGTCGGCGCCACCCTCGCCGCAGCGCAGGCCGCCACAGTCGGCGCCGCGCGCGACGCCACGGCCGGCGCCGCGCTGGACCGGCCGCACCGGGCGCTGCTGCTGCTCTGCGACGGCTTGGCCGCGTCGCATCACGAGATCGTGCGGGGCGCGCACTCGGTCGCCGGCGACTCCGTGCCACTGGTCGGCGGTTGCGCGGCCGACAACCTGACCTTCACCCGGACGTACCAGTTCCACGGCGACGCGACCGGCATCGAGATCATGTCGGACGCCGTCGTCGGCGTCGCTATCGGTTCTGACGCCCCGATCGGCGTCGGCGTCGCGCACGGCTGGCGTCGTAGCGGCGAGCCGATGTTCGTGACACGCAGTAACGAGGGCCACCTGTACCTGCTGGACCACGAGCCCGCAGTGGACGCGTACCTCCGGCAGGTCGGGCAGGATCGATCCATCGCCGAGGTACCGGAGAAGTTCCGCGAGGTTGCCTTCAACCGCCCGCTCGGGCTGGCCCGCCGCGACGGCGTGGACCTCCGGGTCATCAACGGGGTGGACCCCGCCGACCGTTCGCTCACCTGCCTCGCCGACGTACCCGAGGAGGCGCTCGTCTGGCTGATGGAGTCCGACCCCGGGTCGTTGATCGCGGCTGCCGGGGCATCGGGTGCCCAGGCCGTGCGCCAGCTCGACGGCGCTGTACCGATCGGCCTGCTGGCCTTCGACTGCGGCGCCCGCAAGACGATGCTGGGCTACGACGGCACCCAACGCGAGGTGGCCGAACTCCGGGCTGCGGCCGGCGGTACCCCGGTCGGCGGCTTCTACACGTACGGCGAGATCGCCCGGACCGGGGGCGCGCGCGGCATGCACCATCTGACCTTCGTGACGCTCGCCCTCGCCTGAAGTTCCAGGTAGGTAAACCCCGCCGCGCGTCGCGAAGAAACGAGAAGGGCGGGGCGAGGGGGCGGGACCCCGCACTTTGCGGGGGGACCGGCACACACGCCACCCCGCCCGCCCCCCCCTCACCTGAGTCGGTTTACGGTACGAGCAATTTCTTAAATAAACGAAACTTTTCTTGGAATCATGGCTTTTCTCACTTCCGGGTCGAAAGACCCTCGCATTCACACCTCAGTGTTATGTGCCGCGGATTTACCTACGACACCACCTACATGCTTACACCTGAATCCAATAACAGGCTGAGATAGCCTAATCCGTCATTCCGAGTACAATCCGAAATTGGTAACGGAATATTAACCGTTTTGCCATCGACTACGCCTTTTGGCCTCGTCTTAGGACTCGACTAACCCTGGGAGGATTATCCTTGCCCAGGAATCCTTGAGTTTTCGGCGCCCGGGTTTTTCACCCGAGTTAAACGCTACTTATGTCAGCATGATCACTTCCGCATCGTCCAGCTGTCCTAACGGTCAACCTTCATCCTATCGCGGAACGCTCCCCTACCCCT
>OBEQ010494119.1_pt1 | contig 25883 bp, 31 predicted proteins | sample 1670901 | NCBI WGS metagenome assembly OBEQ01 (sample SAMEA104232315, study PRJEB22302) | groundwater metagenome | biome: forest; feature: aquifer; material: groundwater | place: USA | collected 2011-08-07 | depth 5.4 m | reverse complement strand
TCGGGGTTTCTCATCGCGCAGGCAAAATGGAATACATTTTGTCTGGCTGCTCTTCCCGAGGAATTCAGAAAAGTTTATAAAAAAGTTGACAGTCTGTGTTCGTATGTTAATATAGCAGTTATGTTAAGGATAGATCGTAATCAATCTTGGTGGAACCCCACTTTAGTGGCGGTTTGTTCTATACGTTCATAAGTAATTAATCATAAAATAATGAAGCAACCGCCCTCAGGCGGTTTTTTTAAATTTAAGAAAGGAAAATCATGCCAAACTTCGCAGAAGTAAGAAGAGCAAATGAATTAACAGGACGCCCGGAAACTATAGAAGCCCCGGTCGGGAGTATGAGTATCGATCCGCATCGCCTTAGTTTAGAGGCCGCTATAAAAGAAATCACGGCTATGCGCCAAGGACCAGCTTTCGATCTTCAGCCGCAACCTAGATCGCCTCGAGGTTGGGGCGAAAGTTTGTAGCCATGAGTGAAATATCAAGGTAGATGTTTATCGTAAAATTGTTGATGAGCTATAATCATAGTAATGGCTAAAGAGGTAGTTTTAACTGGTATTAGGGCCAATAATGATTTGCATATTGGCAACTACTTTGGCGCCCTGCTGCCAATGGTCGACATGGCCAAGGCTCGATCGGACCAATATACCGTCCAACTTTTTTTGCCGGATCTCCACAGTTTTACTACGCCAATAGATCATTCCCAGCTTCAGGATCAAATTAAACAGACTTTAAGACTGTTTGTGGCAGCCGGTTTGCCACTGGATAACCCATCAATACATATCTACAGGCAGAGCTACGTACCTGCCCATAGTGAACTAACTTGGATACTAGATTGCTTTACTAGTTTTGGTGAAATGCGCCGGATGACCCAGTTTAAGGAAAAGGCCCATATGCTACATGGTGGTGGCGAGGAAGTCGCCTCGGTAGGTGTGTTTAATTACCCCGTACTAATGGCAGCCGATATGCTGCTTTATAATGCCAAGTACGTCCCGGTTGGTGATGATCAGACACAGCATCTAGAATATACCCGTAATATTGGCGAGCGTCTGAACCAGAGGTTTAATCAACAACTTTTTGTAGTTCCGGAGCCCATCCTTAAACAACACGAATTTTTCGGTAAAGACCAGGGTTTAAGAATACGTGACCTGACTGATCCAACTAAAAAAATGAGTAAGAGCGAGGCCAGCGGTAAGGGTACTATCTTTCTGACCGACATACCCGAAAAGGCAGCCCAAAAAATTATGGGCGCCACCACTGATTCTATGGCTAAAATCGCTTTTGATTGGCAAAAACAGCCGGGAGTTACCAACTTGTTACAAATCCTAGCGCTTCTATCTGAGACGCTGCAGGGTGAGATTAACAGCCGCTGGGCCAGCCAGACTAGTTATGGCGAACTTAAGAAGGCTACAGCAGAGGCGATAAAAACCTTCCTCTCTGATTTTCAGGCTAAGCTAGCGCAAGTTGATGAAGCCAAACTAATGCAAAAGCTGGGAGCTGATGAAGAAGCTATGAATAAAATTGCCAATCAGACGCTTCGAAAAGTCCAAGCAGCAGTTGGGCTACGACCAAGATCAAATAATGCCCAAGTTTAAAATTAAGCCGCCCGAGGCGGGGCAAAGGGCTGATGTATTCGTGGCCTCTCAGCTGACGGAATTTAGCCGGTCTTCCTTAACAGGACTATTTAAAGACAGTCATGTATCAGTCAATGATCAGTCAGCTAAGCCGGGGTATAAATTACGAGCCGGCGACAAGTTAGAAATTGATACTTCGCCTCTTAAAATCAAACCAGAAGTCATTGATCTACCTGTTATATATGAAGACGCTGATGTAGTGGTCATTAATAAGCCAGCCGGCCTGTTGACACATAGTAAAGGCGCCTTAAACGAAGAAGCCACCGTCGCTTCGTGGTTACTCCAACACTTAAAAAAAACAAACCATAACATAAATTCTTCATTTACAGGGTTGAACCCTGTAAATGCTGTAAATGTTAGTCGGTTGGGGATAGTTCACCGGCTGGATAGAGCCACTAGCGGCGTAATTATTACCGCTAAGCACGCCAAGGCCTTAGACTGGCTGCAAAAACAATTCTCGCAGCGCCGGACCAAAAAAACCTACCTGGCCGTAGTCGAGGGCCAACTTAATCCTAACGAAGCCCTCATCGACGCGCCAATTGGCCGGCATCCCAAAAAACCCCAAACTTTCAAGGTCCAAGCTAGTGGTAAGGCTGCCCAAACTAAGTACCAGCTTTTAAAAAGCTTTACTAAAGATGGTCAGCCTTACTCTTTAGTAGGCCTTACGCCTGTTACTGGCCGGACCCACCAAATAAGAGTCCACCTGGCTTACATCGGTCACCCGGTAGTCGGTGACCGGGTCTATGGCCAGAGCGGGGAAGACATGCTGCTTCATGCCCTATCTTTAGAAGTTGTCCTGCCTAGCCAAAGCCGTAAAATATTTAAAGCTCCGCCACCGGCCAGCTTTAATAAATTTATAGGTTCCTAAGATGCTGCTAGACAACCTATTACTGCATCCCTTAACCAAAACTTCGCTTTTGAGATTTAGCCAAAGGCCGCCTCATTTTTTAATGATCAGCGGCGGCCGGGGCAGCGGCAAGCTGCACCTCGCCGAAAATTTAGCCGCCCATTGGCTAGAGTTAAAATCAGTCGAAAACTTGAGGAACTATCCGTATTATCAGCACGTCCAAAAAGAGCCCGGCAGCCAAGATATCTCAATAGATATGGTAAGACAGTTGATTAAGTCTCTTAAGCTAAAAATTCCGGTTCAAACCTCGGTTAAGCGGGTGGTGGCGATCGAAGAAGCCCAGCTTCTAAGCCTAGAAGCCCAAAACGCCTTGCTTAAAATTCTTGAAGAACCAAATCCAGGCACTAGCTTCATCATGACCACTCCGTCGCAAACAGCGCTACTGCCAACCATAGTTTCTAGAGCTCAACACCTAGAAATTAACTCTCCTACCCTCCAAGCTGCCAAGCAGTTCTACGGGGCTAAATACAGTTCGACGCTTTTAGATAGCGCCTGGCAGTTAAGCCAAGGCCGGGCCGGGTTGATGCAGGCGCTTTTAGAAAAAGACTCTGAACATTATTTGAAAAATTCCATTAGTAGCGCCAAGGTTTTTTTAAAGAAGGACGTCTATGGGAGGCTTTTGCAACTGGAAGAGCTAGTCAAGGACAAAGCCAACTTCGCTAATTTCTTAGAAGCCCTCAACCGCTTACTCACTGTTTTACACCACCAAGCCATTCTTAAAAAACGCCCAGGTCAATTACTCAAACTTATGGCTAGCCGCCGTGCAGTGAATAAAATGCAGCTAGCCTTGGAGGAAAATGTTCAAATAAGGCTAATTGCGCTGCATCTTATCCTAAATTTAAAGCTGTAGCCGTTTGCTATAATACAAACCAATGTACGCCTTAGTATTGCTATGCATTTTTGGTTACGTGGTTTACCGGCACGGCCGGCACGCTGAGCAAGAAATAACCATCATCCCCAGAAGAATAGGTACTAGATTAACCAAGCTCTGGGAAATCGCTCATCACGGAATGCGCGAGAACCGTTTACTGCGCGCCGAAAAAGCCCTGCTAACGATCCTTAAAATAGATGAAAAAAACGCTGCCGCCTATAATCGCCTAGGCATTCTATACGCCAAGCAGCGCGAGTACCGCGACGCCATTGACTGTTTTGAGATTGCCAGCAGTATAGAGCCCAGCGCCTCCAGTTTGCACAACCTAGGCTTAATTTATTACGAAACCGAAAATTACCAAAAGGCGGCCACAGCATTTGAGCAAGCTCTAAAATTAGAAGAAAATCTAGCTGCCCGGCACATTGCCTACGCTAAGGTCCAAGAAAAATTGGGTAACGATAAGTTAATGCTCCAGGAGCTAGAAAGAGCCGCCGAGCTGGAGCCAAACGCCGAAACCTATTCAATCCTAGCCAACGCCTACGAGTCCAGAGGCCTGATGGACGAGGCCAAAATCACCGAGAAGAAGCTCACAAGATTGGCAGCCTCCGGCGTCAAGCAAAAAAAGCTGCTTCGCCCCCGCCGAGTTGTCATATAGACGCTCGACGTTAGACGTTAGAATTTAGAACAAGTAAATAAAAAAATGCAGGAGTTAGTAGCCCTGTTATAGTCCTTTAGTTATAAAGTTGATTATGGCTACCAATATGAACAAATTCTACATGGTTCTCGTCGTGAGGCATAAAAACAGCTCGAATATCACCAGTTACATTAATGCTGCGGTAGCCTTTGTATTTTCCCTTTAAACCATGGTTGTTAAGTTCTGGCTTGTACCTGTCTTGAATAAACTCCACTAACCTTAACTTAAATTGTTCTTTCTGTCTTTTACTTAGTTTTGAAAATCGTTGATCGAAATTACGATGAAAATCAATTCTCATAGAGAGTTAAGGTGGGCCAGCGCTTCTTCTACGGAGTTGGTGCGGGTAATGTTTTTTCCAGTTTTTCGATTCTGCTCCACTCCTTCTATAATTCTCTCAAGGTAGGCAGTCATACGGGGCTCTGCGCTAACGTTAAGTGTCCTTGTCCTAATAAGCTCACGGAGCTGAGCATTAACAATAGCACTCAAGGGCATACCTAGTTCACGGGCCAGTTTTTGAGCCTCTTCTTTTACTTCACTGTCGATTTTGAAGTTAATAACTGCCTTACTCATGATATTACTATTGTATATCCAACAGTAAGTATTGTCAATAAAGAAAATCCATACAGTTTTAACATCCCGATTGCTCTAATCTGTGGTACAGCGTGGTTAACGAAGTTAGAATTGCATTAATTACTAGCCGTTATCGTTAAACCAGCCCTTCTGAGCAACTTTGTTCCATATAAATTCATATAAGATACGATTCCCCTCCGCACTTAAGTGAAGGTGGTCTTTGCCAACATTCTGAAGGATCTTAGGCTCTTCGGTTGTATTTGCATAAACTGCACCGACTCTCTTAGCGGCATCTTGGAATATTTTTACAATAATTCTTTCTCGTCTTTTTAAGATAAACCTTAACCACCAAGGGAATATTGAGAGCGTTGACATGTCTCCGGGCCCTGCAATAACAATTTTAGAAGTGTGCTTCTTCATCTTATCGACAAGTTCATAGCAATGGCGCTGTAATTTAGATGACACAAAACCATGTAATAGGTCGTTCGACCCAACTATTAGAGCAATCAGGTCCCATTCGCCTTCAATTTGATCGTTTTTAATATCTGTAATCCATTTGCCAAAACCCGCTTCATTAATATACATAACGTGGTAGTTCTTGGCCAAGTCATTAGCTATTCTACTGCCCACTGCGTTCTTAAATTCCTTCATGCCGTGACCAGAACCTGCACTGTCTCCTAGGATCAATAGTCTGAATTTGGGATTTTTAGTCTCGCCTAATTCAAAGTGACCCGCTTGGTGCGACTCGCTATGAGCAAGCTCGTAAGTTCGGTTAATTTTTTGATAGTCGTATACTATTGTCCAGACTACGAGCAACAGAATAAAAATAATTATTACGATTAATATCACAAGTTTATGTTAGCAGAAGATGAAATATCAATAATGCTTATGCGTGGTGCAGCGTAGTTGCCGACCTGTACTCCGAAGCCTTGGCGAAGGACGTAAGCTAGGAATATGTTATTAAAATTCTGGTTCTGAATCAGGGAATATAGCCGGTCTCTGAGGAGTTTTATAGCCGTGCTCTTGAGTCAATTGACCTCGAGTTGGCTCTCCAAGAGCGTCACAATACCCTTTGCCGTAGGCAGCTCGCATAAAATCGGCTACGTTTTGCAAATTCCAGTACGCAATTTCCTCTGCTTCACGCCAAAGGTCTACCATTCTGGTGTCAACGTCTAACTTTAGCAGCTCTAAACGTGTAGGATTGCCATGCTCATCACCAAATGTTTCTTCACGAGCCATACTACATATTACATCAAATAGTACATGGGTTTGTAAAGTGCTTATGCGTGGTGCAGGGAGTAGGATTCGAACCTACGAAGGCGAATGCCAACAGTTTTACAGACTGTCGTGTTTGACCGCTTCACTATCCCTGCATAATAGCTGTTAGCTGAGAGCTGATAGCAGATAGCTAATGGCCAGTCGCTAACCGCTAATAGCTAATAGCTAATAGCTAATAGCTAATAGCTAAATTGTAACACCTTAAGAACTATACCTCACGTTAGCTTTGGTATTCTCGCAAATATATCAAAGTTGGCTTGCCATCCGTAGCTTTAGCGAAGGATGGAGCCACCTGTCGGATTCGAACCGACGACCTTCACTTTACAAAAGTGTTGCTCTACCAGCTGAGCTAAGGTGGCATACGTTCGCCAGTTTAGCAAAATAACAGATAAGATTCAACATTGGTTATGGTATAGTGAAGCACGAATGACCGAACAAGCAGAGCAGCTAAAACATTTGATTGAGTCGTCTAGACAGATTTTAATAACTTCGCATATTTCGCCGGACCCGGACGCTATAGCTTCGACTTTACTGCTGGGCACTACCTTAGCTGCCAACTACCCGGACAAGCAAATCGCGATGGCGCTCGAAGAAGAGCCCGAGGGCTTAGATTTTTTAAGCGGCTACGAGCGGATTCAGTTTGGGCCTTTAGTCGATAGCCTGGAAAAGTTTTCACCTGATCTGTTTTTTTTGTTGGACGGCGTTAATTTTGACCGCGTCTCCCGGCACGGTGGTCAAAAAGTTCGAGATTATATAAAACAAAACGCTGTAAGAACGGTTACCGTTGATCACCACCAGCCGACCGGCAAAGACGAGGTCGATATTTACATTAATCAAGGCAATGTTTCAACAACACAGGACGTTTACGAGATTTGTTTCGACCAACTACACTTGCAGAAACCGCCGGACTACGGCGAAACCACGATGGTGGGTATTTATTCGGACAGCGGCGGCTTTGTTTACATTAATAACCGCCACCAGCAAATGTTTAAAATCGTTAGCGATTTGCTAGACGAAGGCGTAAGTTTAGAAACAGTCCGCAATCGTTTGAACCGCTATAGCCAGGATCATCTTCAAGCCATGGCCGCATTTATGGCTAATTTGAAATCTGAACAAGATTATAACTACAGCTACTTGAGCGATGAATTTGCCCAAGCATGGTCCAAAGCCAATAAGTCGCCTGTCACTATGCATACAGGCGCGGCTTTTTTTGTAGACCAGTACATAAGGAACAGCGGCGGCAAGAGCTGGGGTTTTATAGTTTATCCCAATTTAATCCTTGGAGAAGGCTACTATTCGGTATCGTTAAGAGCGCCCAGCGACGGCCTAGACGTCGCTAAAATTGCCAACCGGCTAGGTGGTGGTGGCCACAAACCAGCCGCCGGCGCCAAAATTGAGGCCACCAGCGTAGATGAAGCCATTCAAAAGGTTCAACAAGTTATAGGCGAGTCAAGAGATTAAGCTACGATCTTCTTTTTAGAATCTATTTAGAATCTATGGAGCCGACACCGAGAGTTGAACTCGGGACCCTTTGCTTACCATGCAAATGCTCTACCACTGAGCTATGTCGGCACCTGTCAAGCCAATATTGTACTAGAGATATTGTAGTGGTTAAAGTCAGTTTACAGGATAGCCATAAACCTGTTAAAATATAAAAAGTCTGGAAGGATTATTTTTTATGTCCAAAAATGATTTGAAGTTAAGGGAAAAGAACAACACCGCTTCGCAAAGCGAATTTGGATTTACTCCAAAAGGTGCGATAGGAAAAACCGTAGGTTTGTCCTATATGCCGGAGGCGCTTTATGCCTAAAAAAAGTGACAAGCGCAAAACTATCGGGCTGGTCTGCGAAGCCTGCAATCAGCGCCACTATTATTCTACAAAGAACACCATGAATACTCCTGACAAGACGGAGTTTAGAAAGTATTGTCCGGTTAAAAGAGTTTATGCTAAGCAGGTGGAGACCAAAAAGAACCTCGGCCGTAACGTTGTCCCCGAACGCCGCTAAGCAGAGTTTTAAGGTATACTCTGAGAGGGAAAAGCAGCACACCAGAAAATCATAGATTTTGTACTTTTTGCAGCTTAACCAATTTTGCAAAAACCCGCATCGCCGCAGGTTTTTGCAAAATTGAGAGGAGGAAGCGACCTGAGGTTGGCAGTAAGCAGGTTATTTACATGCTTACGGAAACCGAACGTCGATTCCGACGAAGGGGTGTAGCTCACCTGGTAGAGCGTCGGTCTCCAAAACCGAAGGTAGGGGGTTCAAGTCCCTCCACCCCTGCCAAAACGATGAGAAAAACCTAGGTTTTTCTCATCGCTGCCTGCCAAAATGGAATACATTTTGTCGGGCTGCTCTTTTCCTGAAGCCGCAAGCTGTAAGTTCAGGACCGTGTCCATTAGACCCTGCCAGATAAAAATCGGGCTGGTCGGCTAATTATCATATAATGGTGTAATAGAACTGATGAATCCCGTTAGAGACCCGAGTAGCAAGATTTTATATAGAACTATGTTAAGCACCCAAATTAAGCCTATAATTCTATTCATGTCTATAAGGTCTCTAACAGGATGAACAAGATAGAGCTTAGTAAGCCGGTGCTAATTTGTCTGTACGGCTTCCCGGGTTCGGGCAAAAGTTACGTGGCCAGGAACTTAGCGGTTGACTTAAGTTTGGCCCAAGTCAGCGCCGACCGGATACGCAGTGAGCTGTTCAATCAACCGCGCTACGACAACCAAGAAAACGCTATTGTGGCGCACCTCATGAATTATATGACCGAGGAATTTTTGAGCGCCGGGGTAAGCGCCATTTATGATACCAATGTCTCCCGGGCCGCGCAGCGCCGCAGGTTGCGCGAGCTAGCCCACAAAAACCGGGCGGCCTACCTTTTGGTATGGATACAAGTGGATCTAGAAAGCGCTTTTGTTAGGACCCAAAGACGCGACCGCCGCACCAGCGACGACAAATACGCCGCGCCCCAGAGCCGTTTAACTTTTGATAAACAACTAACCACTATGCAAAATCCCCAGGACGAGGAGTACTTGGTAATTAGCGGTAAGCACGCTTTTACTACTCAAAAAAGCGCCATCGTTAACCGTCTTTACCAAATGGGCTTAACCGCCAGTGACACGCTTCAACAAAACGTTACCAGACCGGAGTTAGTCAATCTGGTACCAAATCCTTACGGCGGCCGGGTAGATTTGAGCCGCCGCAACATAGCCATTCATTAATATGCCCCAAAAGAAAATCTACGTGGCGGATATTGGCGAAGTAACCCTTATAAAACGTCGCCGGGCCACCCATTTAAGAATCAATATTTCCGCGAGTGGCCAAGCGCGGGTTAGTTTGCCTTATGGCGTGCCGTTTTTGATGGCCCAGAACTTTGTTAAGGGTCACAAAACCTGGATTTTAGAACAACTTAGCCAGCGTCAGCAGCCGCTGATTAGCCAAGGTTGCCGGATTGGCAAAGCTCACCAAGTCTATTTTCTGCGTCCCAGAACTTTGGCCAAAGCCGGCGCTATTCGCTCTAAACTTACTCATACAGATATTCAGCTGTTTAGCAGCTTGCAGACCGATCACCCCAAGCTGCAAGATAAAGCCCGCCAGGCCTGCGAAAAAGCCCTACTTATGGAGGCCGAGCGCCTACTGCCCCAGCGCTTAGAAACCCTGGCTAAAAAGCACGGCCTTAAGTATAAAAAAATAAAAGTCCGGAAATTGAGCTCCAGGTGGGGTAGTTGTTCTAGGGAAGGCTCACTAACCCTCAATTATTATTTGATGCAGTTGCCCTGGCATTTAGTCGATTACGTCATTCTGCACGAGCTCAATCACTTGCAGCACCTCAACCACAGCCCGGCTTTTTGGCAGTCTCTAGAAAAAATGAATTCTCATACTAGAGAGTATAAAAAACAGCTGAAGCTACATTCCCCCCGGCTAGAGCCAGTTTTAGCTTAAGCAATATGTCATAATAGAACCAATTATGTGGGGAGCCAAAAGACGGCCGGTCTCAGTTGATCCGGCGAATACTAAACTACAGGACGGTTGGTTAGCGGCGCTTATTAATAGTATGACCGATGGAGTATTGGCGCTTGACCAGGAGGGCCAAATCATCCTCAGCAACAGCGCGGCGCTGAGCTTGTTAGATAAGAATACCTTGGACGGCCAGCAAGTAAGCGATGTTTTGAGCCTAGTGAACGGCAAGGGCGACCCCATTAACTTAGCCGAGGTCTTGTTGCACAGCCTCCGCGAAATGACCAACCGCAGTTGGCGGCTAAAATATAGCGACGGTAGCCTGATTAATCTTTATTTTAGCATTTCGCCGGTGCATATCGGCTTTGGTTCGCAGGGCCAAAGCGGCTTTGTAATTTTGATGCGCGATATAACCCGCGAAAAAACTCTCGAGGAAGAGCGTCAGGATTTTATAAGCGTAGCCACGCATGAACTCCGCACGCCGGTAGCTATCGCCGAAGGCAGTCTTAGCAATACCCTGCTGCTGGCCGGTCGTAACAGCCTGTCTGAGCCGCTACGGCAAAGCTTATCGACGGCCCATGACCAAATTCTTTTTCTAAGTAGCCTAATTAACGATCTGTCGACTTTGTCTAGAGCGGAGCGCGGCAAGCTAACCTTAAGCGTCCAGGCTTTTGACGCCGCGGCCCTTGTCAATGAATTAGTCCACGATTACCAAGCCCAGACCGCCAAAAAAGGCTTGACTTTGCTCTCTCAGGTCGAGCCGGGAGTTGGCAGCCTAACGAGTAGCTACTTATACGTCCGGGAAATACTCCAAAACTTTATAACCAACTCCCTAAAATACACCGAAAAGGGCCAAGTCGCGGTGGGCGTTATGAAACGTGATAACGGGGTAGAATTTAGCGTTGCCGATACCGGCATTGGCATCGGCAAAAGCGAACATCCCAAGTTGTTTGATAAGTTCTTCCGCAGCCAAGATTGGCGCGTCCAGCGGGTGACCGGCACTGGTTTGGGCTTATATATTGCTATCAAGCTGGCTAAACTAATAAACGCTACCATTACAAGCCAGAGCCAGCTAAACCACGGCAGTGTCTTTAAACTGTATGTGCCTAATCTGCCTCCACCGCCCGCTGCTACCAAAACGCCTCTTGTTTAGAGTTTGAAAGTCTGCTAGTATTGACTTATCCAGACCTACCTTTAAAGTAGGTCTTTTAAATAGCTAAGGGAGTTAGTTAATGGCTGCTGGCCCACGCCAAGAAAAATCACCACGCATCCGCAAGCTAGAGACCGACAAAGGGCCGGGCTCTAAGGTTATTTCAGGCGGCGATAAAAAGGAGGCCAAAGTTGCAGGTGGCTCAAGATCAGCTGCTCTGCGGCCATTTTTTAGCGGCTTGGCTAAGATTGGCAGAGTACTGGGCAAGATTTTAGGCTGGTTGGTTCCTAGGTATTTCCTAAACGCTTGGCGGGAAGTCAGGCAAGTAACTTGGCCGTCACGTGGCGAGTCCTGGCGGCTAACCAGCGCGGTGTTTATTTTCGCTATCATTTTTGGCGCGCTGGTGGCCAGCGTCGATAAAGGTTTGGATGAAATTTTCAAGAAAGTAATCATCAAATGAGCAATATGCAACCTATTCGACAAACTCAGGGCAAGCAGGCAATAAGTAATAAGCACCGAACAACCAAGACGTATAAAGTAGAACGTATAAAGCCAGTTCGCCGCGGAGGCGAACTGCATCTTATAGCCGTTTCCCGTTATACTTACCCCGTTATACGGGCTGCTCAAGCGGGGATTTCTTGTGGTTAAACGGTATAACTCTACCAAACAGTGGTACGCCATTCATACCTACAGTGGTTACGAAGAAAAGGTGGCTGAGAGTATTCGCCAGCGCGCCGAGTCTTTAGATATGGGCGATAAGATTTTTCAAGTGCTAGTGCCCAAGGAAAAAATGATCGAAATCAAAAATGGCAAGCGTAAAATAGTCGAAAAGCGGATATTTCAAGGCTACGTGCTGGTAGAAATGAAGCTTTCAGAGGACGCCTGGTATATAGTCCGTAATACTCCTAACGTAACCGGTTTTGTGGGCACCGGCAGCGAACCAACGCCGCTGAGCCCCGATGAAATTAATAAGATTATGAAGCGCATTGGCCGCGAGGAACCCAAACATAAGTTCGATTACCGGGTCGGCGAAGTGGTTAATATCACCGATGGGCCATTTAAAGGTTTTGATGGGGCGATCAACGAAATTGACGCCCAAAAGGGCAAGCTTAAAGTATTAGTTAACATGTTTGGCCGAGAGACGCCAGTTGAGCTCGACGGCCTCCAAGTAAAGCGAGTCTAGTATGAAAACTTCAAACTTCAAAGTTCAAACTTCAAATAAATTACAAACTTCAAAGTTCAAAATTTGGAGCTTGATGTTTGATTATTCTCTGAATTTTGGTGTTTGGTATTTGAATTTTAAGCGACCGCAGGGAGCGTAATATGGCTAAAGAAGTTAAAGCTTCTCTTAAAATGAAGCTCCGCGGCGGCCAAGCCAGCGCCGCGCCGCCGGTTGGCAGCACTCTTGGGCAATACGGCGTCAATATGATGGATTTTATAAACCCCTTCAACGAAGGCACCAAAGACCGCATGGGCCAGATGGTAACGGTCCACATAACAATCTATGATGACCGGACCATGACTTGGCGAGTAGTCGGTACTCCAACTGACGAGTTAATTCTAGCCGCTTTAAAGGTTGAAAAAGGTTCGGGCGAGCCCAATAAAGAAAAATTATCAAAAAGATTGAGCCAGTCTCAACTCCGCGAAATCGCCGAGTCCAAAGCCGACGATATGAATACCGACGACGTTGAGGCTATTAAGAAAATGGTGGCCGGCACCGCCCGCAGCATGGGCGTGGAAGTTGAGGCTTAGACGATGAAAGTTGAGTTCATCGATATTTCTGATATTGATCAAGAGCAACAAAGCTATGAAATTGAAGAAAGCGATCGTAGAGTTGATCGACCTACCAGAAGTTACGGTCAAATTATTGAAGACCTAGATCAAGACTTTTATGTACCATTGCTAATTAGATACCTGCTAGCTTTGGAGATGGTCAGAGTTGCCCAAAACGCCGTTGCTCAAGGTCTTGGCGATGCTCAAACTTACACCGATGCTCTAGTTCACTCGGCTACGGTTTTGAAACAACCAGGGTTCAATGAAGCTTTTAAAAATAGAGCACTAGAAAAAATATCCCAAGCTGATTTAAGTGAATATGGTATCAGATACATAACAGTATCAGATATTTAAAAGGGGTAACTGAAATGGTAGATAAGAAAACAGGCCTTAAACCCAAAACTGTCAAAAGTCCAAAGCCTAAAGTCCAAAGTAAGCAGCCAAAAGAGGAGAAGCTAGCACCCCAGAAGGCTGCCCCTGAGAAATTAGAAAATTTGGAAGATACCAAACAAGTTATTGTAGAAGAGCCCAAAACTGAAGAAAAGCTTACGAAGGCCGGTAAACACAGCGCTAAAGCCTTAAAAGAGGCTGAAGAACTAAAGGCTAAAGAGGAGCGCAAAAAACAAGCCGCCGAAGCCGAAGCTAAAGGTGAAAAACCAAAAATTCCGCTCAAACCACCGCGTAGCCGTGTGGAACGAGCTGGTAAAAAATACCGCGAAGTAGCTAAGTTAGTAGATAAATCTAAAACTTATAAATTGGCCGAGGCTTTGGAGCTGGCGGTTAGGACCAACCCCACCAAGTTTGACGCTGCGGTTGAGCTGCACGTTAACCTGGGTGTTGACCCTAAACAGGCCGATCACAATGTGCGCGACTCGCTGGCGCTGCCAGCCGGCACTGGTAAAAACGTTAGGATAGCGGTGTTTGCCGAAGCCGACGAGGCTGCCAAAGCTAAAGCCGCGGGGGCCGATATTGTGGGCGCCGAGGATTTTTTGCAACAGCTCGATAAGGAACAATTGAACTTTGACGTCCTAATTTCCACTCCCGCTCTAATGCCCCGGCTAGCCAAGTATGCCCGGCTGCTCGGGCCGCGGGGTTTAATGCCCAATCCTAAAAGCGGCACCATCACAAACGACCTAGCCAAAGCTGTTACCGAAGCCAGAGCCGGCCGCGTGGAATACCGGGTTGATCCGGCTGGTATAGTTCATATGGCAATTGGCAAAGTCAGCTTTGGGTCGGACAAACTGTTGCAAAACGCCGAAGCTTTTTTTACCAGCTTGCGGGCCGCCAAACCGGCCAGCCTAAAAGGCATTTACATAAAGTCCTCCTATTTATCAACCACCATGGGCCCCAGTATCCGTATCGCTCTTTAAATTATTTGCGATCTTACAACAAGATTCGATAAACTAGCAGTACTAACTAAGGGGAATTAGGGGATGATCGCCATAGGACAATATTCAATGCTCAATGAATGTAGCAATGCTCAATGCCTTAATGCCTTGAGTGATTGCTTTCTCCATTCTTCTTTCTACTTTCTTCTTTCTCCTGTCTACTGTCTACTGTCTACTGCGACTCCGCTAGGAGGCGCCTGATGGCGGTATTTAGCAACCTCCAAATCCGCCTGGCCATTAAAGACGGTCATATAGTCTGTAGGCCATTTAACGCTAAGCACGTGGCACACGCCAGCCTGGATGTTACTCTTGGCTACTATTATTACCGCACCGAAAAAGCTGGCGACCACACCATTTATAACCCGTTTGACGCCGAAGACGTAAAAAGATACTTTGATGGTCCCTACCGAGCGGTAACACACCAAAAGTGGTGCCAGGCTAACGGACTGCTGCCTCTACAGGGCATACCCGCTAATCATCCAGTTATTCCCATAAAACCCGGCGAGCGCATCTTGGCCCACACTCACGAGTTCTTGGGCATCCACCCGCCCGGCGCCTACGAGCTAAAGTCGCGTTCCAGCTGGGGACGCAACGGCATAGCCGCCTGCTTTGACGCCGGCTGGGTGGACCCGGGTTATATAAACCGCTTGACCCTAGAAATTTACAACCTCAATCAAAAAGAGACTGTGCTGCTGCCAGTTGGCGAACGGATCGCCCAAGCTATCTTCCACGAAACTGGGCCAGTAGAAGGCTCCTACGGCGAAGTACGCGATGGAGGCTTTAGCGGCAAATACCAGCAGGGAAGTGATTTAGCGACCATAATTAAAAATTGGACGCCGCAGCAAATGCTGCCCAAAGCCTATAAAGATAGCCGCCAGCGGCCGCTCAAAATCAAGGGCCTCCGGAATTTTAAAGACTTTAAAAAGAATACTTAACTCAAAGTGCCAGAACAGACAGGAATTTTAATCGTTTTAGAGGGGGCGGATGGCGCCGGCAAGAGCACCCAGTTCCGGCTGCTCAGCGCCCGGCTGAAGGCCGTGGGGCACGAGGTGTCGGTTTATAAATTCCCACGCTATGAAGAAACCTCCAGCTACTTCATCAAAAAATACTTAAATGGTGATTATGGTCCGGCGGTGGCGTTGAGTCCTTACGTAGCGTCGCTATTTTATGCGCTAGACCGTTTCGAGGCCGGGCCGCTGATTTCCAAGGATCTAGAGGCCGGCAAAGTAGTGCTTTGCGACCGTTACGTGGGCTCCAATATGGCGCATCAAGGCTCCAAGTTTGGCGACGAGACCGAGCAACGGGGCTTTTTTTTGTGGAACGATAACCTTGAATTCCAACTGCTGCAGATTCCCCGGCCCAACGTCAGTCTTTTTTTGCGCGTTCCAGCTGAAATTTCTCAAAAACTGATGGCCGAGGCCAACCGAACAAACCGCAACTACACCGCTAAGAGCCATGACGAGCACGAAAAAGACAGTGATTATTTGCGCAAAACCATCGCTACTTTTGATGTGCTTTGTGGTCTTTTCCCCCGCGATTTCAAAGCCATCGATTGCACTAAAGACGCCAAGCTTTTAGCGATTACCGAGATCAACAACCAAATTTGGGATGTGGTCCGCCCGCTTCTGCCCACCAGCCCGCCCCACAAGTCTAAAAAGCTAACCCTCCGTCTTAGCGACGGCGGCCTTTTTGAACCTAGTCCCCAAAAAAATATCAAACCACCTGCTAAAAAAGCTCTAAAAAACCCAGACCAATCTTCTAAGACCGCTGGCCTTCAGGAGTTTAAAGTGCGGCAGCTTAGCTGGTTGGCCGCCTCCAGCCTTGAAGCATTACCCGGCGTAAGTATAGATTGGCAGCTAAAGCCTATTCAAAATAAACCCAGCTACTTTAAGCCAGCAGGGTTACCCAAAACGCTTCAGAAGCAGTACATCGCTACTATGGACCGCCTTTTTGGTTTATATTTTGAGCTGCAGGCCGAATTTCAAAAAATCCAAAAGCCTCTTTTAAAAATGGCTAAATCTAAAAATCGCTCGACGAAGTCGCCAAGCAAGCTACTAACATCTGTGCTACCGCTGGCCGCTTACGCTCCCGCTAACATCCAAATTAAGTCTCCAGCTTTGCCGAGCATTATTACTGAATTAGCCACTCACCCCTTGACTGAGCTGCAACAATTGGCCATCTACTTATCGGAGGGCGTTGATAAGCAAAAGTTCCCCGAGCAGCGCTCTTCTTTAGCCAAACCGGAGTCTATCCAAAGCCTAGTTCAGCAGTTAGTGGAGGCCCGTTTAGCTCAAAACTTACCGCATTCTGACGAAGCGGTTAAATTGGTTGAGTTGCAGCCCCGTAACGAATTCGAATTGTTAGTGGAAGCCGGAGATGCTCAATTAGATTCGTCGACTTATCAGCAAAAAGAAGCCGCCTTAAAGGCTGCCCTCAAGCGTCCCAGCAGCCGGCTTCTAGACCAAGTTACTTACCGCTGGGACGTAGTGGCTGAGCGTTCTTTGTTAAGCGAACTTCAAAAGCAAAAGCTGGTTAAAGATCTTCGGGTTCAGTCGCCTACCCCGCGCTTTGGCTACGAAGTGCCTGAGCCAATAGAGGAATGGAGCCTAGACAAGCTATTTACGGACTGCTTTGAGCTGAGCCTAGAACTCTATAGCCAGCTACAAGCCGCTGGCCAGGAATATATCGCTAGCTACGCTACACTGAGCGGCCATAAGATCCGCTGGCAATTTACTTGCAGCGGGGCAGCGCTAGCCGAAGCCCAGGCTAAAATTAACCAAAGCTCGCCGCCGCTAAAGCAATTTATGAACCAGCTATTAGAAAAAGTTTCGGAGAAGCACGCCACCCTCAGCCAGTTTTTAGCTGATAGTTCCGCAGCAGCTGTCAACGGCTCCCACAAATCGCCAACTGCAACAGCTAAAGCCAAGGCCGGGAAGCGCCTAAAAAGAAATTAAGGCTTGCGGCTACTCAGTTAATATGCTAAATTAGCTGAATACCAAAGACAGTAGCTGTCGCCGTGACTTAATTTGCTACCGAGGTTAAACGAAGTGAAATCTCTTCGAGCCTGAGCGGCTAGACCGCTAGGTCTCAGTGCCGAAGGCCTGAGCAAAGTCGAAGGATAATCCAGTTTACTTAAATCTTTGGTGTTTGGCCAAAGATTTTTTGTTTGGCGCAAAATGAATATTAATTAACTAAGGACGCTTTATGGCCCTCACCAAGGATAAGAAACAAGATGTAGTCGACGAGGTAAGTACTTTGCTGGGACAGTCTAAACTGACAGTCGCCGCCTACTACCAGGGCACATCGGTTCAGGCTTTAGCCCAGCTGCGCCGGGCGGCTCGCGACGACGGCACGGTGGTGCGAGTTATAAAAAACCGGCTCTTTAAAAAAGCTTTGGAAAGTAGTAGCCATTTTCAAAGCCTTGATCTTAGTAAGTTGGAAGGCCAGCTGATATATGCTTTTAACTCGCATGATGAGCTAGCCCCGGCTCAAAACTTAGCCAACTTCGCTAAAACCAACCCCCAAATTCATTTTTGGGGCGGCGTCAGCGGCGACGGGCAGTTTTTGAGCGCCGAGGATCTGCAAATGCTAGCTAATTTGCCTTCCAAAGCTCAACTCCAGGCCCAGTTAGTTGATACCATCGCGGCGCCTCTAACTGGCTTTATTAATGTTTTAAGTGGTAACTTACGCACGCTGATAAATGTCTTAAAGGCCCGCGCGGAAGCTGTAAATTAAGAAAGAGAAGGAGAAATATTATGGCAGATAACGATAAACCCCAAGACAAAAAAGAAACGCAAGTTCAGGAGCCCGAAACCAAGGCCCCCGCAGAGGAACCAAAAGACCAAAAACCGGAGGCCAGCGAGAACCAAACCGCTGAAACTGCTCCGGAAGAAACTCCCCCAGCCACTAGTCCTACCAAGCCAGAGGAAGATAAAGCTGAGCCCCACAAGCCAAAGCCCGCCGCCCACCAACCAGCGCCCAGCGGCGACGCTAAAAAAGCCGAGGTTAAAAAACCAGTGGAAGTACCCAAAGAATACGCTTCGATCGTTGAAAAACTAGATAAGCTAAGCGCTCTGGAGATCAGTAAATTTGTGAAGTTTTTGGAAGAATATTGGGAAGTTAGCGCCGCCGCGCCGGTGGCCATGGCCGCGGCTGCGCCGGCCGGCGGAGCCGAAGCTGGCGCCCCGGCAGCCCAAGAAAAAAGTGAGTACGACGTAATTCTTAAAGACGGTGGCTCTCAAAAAGTGGCGGTCATTAAAGCCGTTAAAGATATTAGCGGCCTGGGACTAGGCGAAGCTAAAGCTCTAGTTGACGGGGCGCCAAAAGTCGTCTTGGAAAAAGCTAAAAAAGAAGACGCCGAGGCCGCCAAAAAGACTTTAGAGGACGCCGGAGCCACGGTAGAGTTAGCTTAATTTAGATAGCTTTGATAACACAACTAGTTCTTTTGAGCAGCCGCGGCTAAACGAATATTGGCTTTGAGCACTAAATTTATCCACAGGCCAAAATTTGATGTTTTGACTTGAGTTAAAAACTGTGTTAGCTTTGGGGTAAGACTAGCCAAACAAAGACTAGAGGACTGGAGTAGAGAAGGAATGGCCGACATACCGGAAAAGCAGATCAAGCGCTTGAGGGCTTTAATTGACGAAGCCGAAACTAGTTTAGCCGCCGCTAAGGAGCTAATAGTCAGTTTGGTTGGCGAAGATTCTGTGCTAGTTGACAAAGTTAAGGACAGATCCTTGGGCAAAGTTATAGAGGGAGTTTTTGACGGCCAAAACATGGTCGGCAGCGACGGTAAGACTTACCCGGTGCCAGCCAACTATGCCAGTAAGTCTAAACTAGTCCAAGGTGACATTTTAAAACTGACCATCGCCGAGGACGGCGCCTTCATGTATAAACAAATTGGGCCGATTCCTAGGAAACAGGTGGTGGGGGTCTTAAATCAAAAAGACGGCCACTATTTTGTGGACGTCGATGGTAAACAGTACCGCGTACTACTGGCTAGTGTCACTTACTTTAAAGCCAAGTCTGGCGATCAGGTCAGTGTTAATATCCCCGAAGACGAAACCGTTGAAGCCGAGTGGGCAGCTTTAGAAGCTGCGTTGTAGGCAGCTTAATTTTCAATTTACAATTATCAATTTTCAATAATTTATGATTGACCATTTAACATTTTCGGGCAGTTTATGAAGCGGCCGAAAAATCGAAAAGTAGCCACAGTGCTTATAATTTTCCTAGTCACAATTTTAGCTACCTTTTCTTTTGCTTTTCCTATCACCTCAAAAACCAAGCCTGACAATTATGTCTGTACGGCTGCCTATGGACATGCTCCCAGAAATATAATAGTTAAGTTCCACGTCCTGAAAGGCCAGTTGTCTGAGTATCAAGGATCAACTTCAAATCTCGTTACAAATGCTTGTGGAGTCACTAAGTACAAGCTCTATCTTTGATAACCTAAAAACTATTACAGTTAGGTCTTGATTCATAGTCCTTCTTTGGCCGACCGAAACAGACAAGTTGCATATTTGGTAATTTTGACATTCGAAAATCTAAGCTCAAACCTCTATAATCTAATGTATGGGGCAGGCCCAGTAGTGAGCTTTCGAGATTATTCACTCTGTGAATATTGCGTCCGCCAGCGGCGGATGGACTCGAAAGTCTACTACTGGGCAGGCATTAAGGAGAAGCTAAATTGAGACAAGCGTTGTATAGGAAGTATCGCTCGCGGACTCTGTCTGATGTGGTTGGGCAAGAGCATATTACTAAAACTTTAGCTAACGCCTTTAAGGCCGGCCGCCTTAGCCACGCTTACTTGTTTAGCGGCCCCCGTGGCGTCGGTAAAACCAGCGTGGCCCGTATTTTAGCTCACCAAGTAAACAACTTAACTTATCAGGATGACGCCGCGCACCTGGATATTATAGAAATAGACGCCGCCAGCAATCGCCGGATCGATGAAATTAGAGACCTGCGCCAAAAGGTTCATACCACTCCCACCTTGGCTAAATATAAGGTTTATATTATTGACGAAGTACATATGCTAACTCGCGAAGCCTTCAACGCACTTTTAAAGACTCTTGAAGAACCGCCAGCTCACTGTATTTTTATCTTAGCCACTACCGAACCCCATAAACTACCAGAGACTATTATCAGCCGCACGCAGCGCTTTAGTTTTAAGCCAGTCCACGGCCCTAAAGCGGTAGCTAGACTTAGGGAAATCGCCAAGCAAGAGGCCATCGCCATTGAAGAGCCAGCTTTAGAGCTCATATCAGAATACGGCGAGGGTAGCTTCCGTGACAGCCTGAGCATGTTAGACCAACTAAGTAGTTTGAATAAAAAAATTACGGATAGCCTGGTGCGCGACAGCTTAGGCCTGCCGGCGACTAAAAGTCTGCATCAACTACTCAGCTATATAGACCAAGGAGATACCACCGCGGCTTTTAAATTACTGGAGGCTCTTCACGAACAAGCCGTTAACCCGCTGGCTATCGCCAAACAAATTTCGGCCGGGGTCCGCGCGGACATCGTAAAAAATCAACTAGTTAAACCGTATCTCGCTAAATTGCTCAAGGACTTATTGGAAGTTAGCCAAAGCCCCGCGCCGCAGCAAACTTTAGAACTAAGCATTTTGGAAGCTGCTTCTAGTGGCCAAAGTAGCGTTCAGATAGCCCCAAAAGTTAAGGCCGGTTTTAAGACCCCCCAAAAAAATGTCCCAGATCAGAAAGAAGAAATTAAAAAAATCAGCCCCACTACAAAAGCTGAAACCGAGATCCCGCCGGCTCCAGCTGACAACTCTCGGGCCAGTCAAACAGTGGCTTTTAATTTAGGTTCCTGGCCAGAAGTTATAAACCGTGTAAAATTGCAGGCCCCGGCGCTGTATAGCGCACTTCGTTTAGCCACGCCAGTATTTAGTGGAACTAAGTTGACGCTGGCTTTCCAATTCTCGCTTCATCAAAAAAAAGTTAATAAAGCTCCTCATTTAAATCTAATTACAAAAATAATTGAAGAGCTGAGTGGCACTGCTTGGCGGCTAAACTGCATAGTCGATAAAAAGCTTGCCGGCAAGCCCCCAGCGCCCAAAAAGACTATTATTAAGAACCATAACCAGGCCTCGGCCAGCCACCACCAGCTGCAGTCCATTACTAGTATTTTTGGCGCCGCCGAGGTCCTAGAAACCTAGATACTAAGAGAAGAACTACGCCATGGCTAATCCTAAAAGGTCTACTCAAACACCGCAAAGCGCCGACGCCGAAGCTAGCTTGCTAGGCAGTTTAATCATCGACAGCGATGCTTTTTTGAAAGTCGGTGATACGCTAAAGCCCGAAGATTTCTTTACCGACCAGCACAAGATAATATTCCGGGCCATGAGTTCTCTCCATGATAAGCGCAGCCCCATTGACGTCTTGACTTTGAGCGAGCAGCTAAAAAAAGCCGACCAACTTGGTATGGTCGGCGGCGTCAGCTATCTAACTGAACTGACTAATTTTGTACCCACCGCGGCGCACGTCGAGCAATACGCTCAAATCGTCGCCGAAAAATCTATTAGGCGCCGCCTCATCAGTGCCTCGCAAAATATCGCTTCCATTGGCCACGACGAAAACAAGAGTCTTCAAGAGCTAATAGAAGAGGCCGAGGCCCGGTTATTTGAAGTCTCTCAGCAATACGTTAGCCAGGATATTACCAGCTTAGAATCGATCCTGGGTGATAGCTTTGATAGATTAGACGACCTACACCGTAATAAGGGCCGCTTGCGGGGAATTCCGACAGGGCTGGCTGAAATAGATAAAAAATTAGCCGGCTTGCAGCGCTCCGATTTAGTGGTTATTGCCGGACGCCCCTCGATGGGCAAAACCGCCCTGATGCTCAACATGGCGCTGAGCATCGCCACCAAAGCCAAGCAGGGGGCGGTGCTGCTTTTTAGCCTGGAGATGAGCAAAGAACAGCTGGTGGATCGTTTGCTAGCCGCCGAATCCGGGGTTGACGCCTGGAACCTACGCACCGGCGAGGGATTAACGGATGAAGATTTTGAACGGATCAGCGCCGGCATGGGCGAGCTAGCTGAGGCCCCGATATTCTTAGATGACACTTCGGGTATTACGGTTAGCGACCTCCGGACCAAAGCCCGGCGGCTGCACCACCAACACCCCCTGGCCGTAATTATGGTGGACTATCTTCAGCTAATGAGTGGCGGTTCACGCTATGCCACCGTCGCTAACCGGGTGCAGGAAATTTCCGAAATCAGCCGCAGTTTAAAAATTTTAGCCCGCGAGCTCAACGTGCCGGTGCTGGCCGCCAGCCAGTTAAGCCGCTTGGTAGAAAACCGCAACCCGCAAATCCCGCAACTCGCCGACCTCCGGGAATCCGGCTCGATCGAACAAGACGCCGATATAGTGGCTTTTTTATACCGCGAAGATTTTTATAACCCGGAGACCGACCGTCAGAATATCACCGACGTGTTCATAAAGAAGCACCGTAATGGCCCGACCGGTAAGGTGGAGCTCTACTTTGACAGAAGCCGCCAGAAATTCCGCGACCTAGATACCCGCCACGAACAACCCTTTGAAGAGTAATTTTGTTATACTTTTAGCGTAGATGTTAGATATTTGGGGCGGGCACTCTAAGTTAAAAGTCATACGTTGGTTTTTATTTTGGCTGGCTTTCGCGGCCTTGGTCTATTTTTTGTATTTTTGGCGCTTGGGCAGCTTAACACCCGGGCTGAGTAGCGCTGAAGTAGTCAACAGACAGGCCGTATCTTCTGTTCATCATATATTGACTAACCCCCTAAATGCCCCGCACCAACTTCTTCAACACTACCTTAGCCAGGGCCACGGTTTCTTTTACTTACGCCTGGCATCAGTTTTACTGGGCTTAATATTTTTAGTCTGTTATTTTATGCTCTGCCGCTGGTGGTTTGGCAAAAATTTGGCCTACCTAACAACTCTGATGCTGGCCTCCACGCCTTGGGTGGTCTTAACTGCCCGCGGCGCCAACGCCGATATTATGTTCCTCAGCCCGCTGGCGGTGCTGGCGGCTTATTACTGGCTAACCCGCACCAAACGAAAATCACTAGCCTGGCTGAGTCTCTGTTTAAGCATCGCCCTGGCGGTTTACACACCAGGTGTTTTGTGGTTTGTGCTGCTAGGGCTTATTCTAGCGCGCAACCAGCTAGCCAAAGTCTTTAAAAGCCTTCCGCCGGCGAGTATCGCCCTGGGAATAATAGTGCTTCTAGTTAGCTTATACCCCCTAACCAGCGCCATAGTTACTACTCCATCAACTGGCCGGAGCTTGTTGCTTATTCCGGCCAGTTGGCCGGGCTTAAAAGAGATTCTTAAAGCCACCAGCTGGAACCTGCTAGCCTTGTTTTGGCAGACCCGGCAGCACCTCGATTTTAGCCTAGGCCAGCTGCCTATGCTCAATGCTGCCCAAACCATCCTAGCGATTTTTGGCAGTTACGCGATGGCTACCCGGGCTAGGCGGCAAGCCTGGGCGCTGGGCGCTCTAATAGTTGTTTCTATCATAGCCGCCGGCCTTAATGAAAATACCAAAATGATGGCCCTAGCTATCCCCTCCCTAGCCATTTTAGTAGGCGCCGGCCTACGTTATTTATACGTGGAATGGCGAAGCGTTTTTCCGCGCAATCCGGTGCCCCATTTTTTGGCTTGGAGCTTGGTTATATTGTTGGTTGGCTTACATTTAATATTGAGCCTGCGCTACAGCTTGATAGCTTGGCCGCATAACCCCATCACCCACCACACCTACATGCTACAATAGAGAAAATGTTCAGTGATTATTAACCATTAAACGACTGGAAGGAGTTGGAGGTGAGTAAATTTGATCAAGCCAAGCTTTTAATGAAAGCCCGTAAACTGCAAAAAGAACTGCAAAAAGAGATCATCACGGTGGAGGCCGGCGAGGGAGCCGTTAAGGTAGAGATTAGCGGCGAACAAAAAATTAAAAAAATCCATATCGACCCCCAAGCTATCGATTTAAACGATATTGGCCAACTAGAACAATGGCTCGAAGAAGCCATAAAAGAAGCCATCTCGCGCAGCCAGAAATTAGCCGTCGAAAAAATGCAACCGATGATGGGTGTGCTTAGTAATCTTGGCATGTAAAGCTATTAAATGAGTTCGGTCATACCTCAGGCGCTGCAGAATTTAATTGAGGCTTTGAGACAGCTGCCGGGGGTTGGACCGCGTACCGCTGAGCGCTACGCTTACTATTTATTGAGGGCCGAGGCCTCTAAAACAGAGGGTTTGGCGGCGGCTTTAAAAAGCCTGCGAAAATCTACAGCCTACTGTCCAAAAACTTTCGCTCTAATGGAGGCCGGCCAAAAGCTCAGCCCTCTCTACAACGACCCGCGGCGCGATAAACGCCTGGTAGCTGTAGTGGCCGACCCGTTTGATGTAGTGGCCATTGAGAAAACCAATAGTTTTAGAGGCACCTATCACGTGCTTGGTGGCCTAGTCTCGCCGCTGGACGGTATTGGCCCCGAGGATCTTCATATTAAACAGTTAGTTAAACGGGTTGACGAAGATAGGGTAAAGGAACTTATCCTAGCCACTAACGGCAGCGTGGAAGGCGAAAGCACGGCGCTCTTGATTATGCAGCGCTTAGGCAAACGAAAGCTGAAACTCACTAGGCTAGCCCGTGGCCTGCCGGTGGGAGTCGATTTGGAATACGCCGACCAGATAACCTTAACCAGAGCCCTGGAAGGCCGGCAAACTCTTTAACAATGCTAGAATAGTAGTAGAAAAATGACAACCAATGAGCAGGCTCAGAAGAAGATTGCTGAGATTACTTCTAAGGCCCGAAAGATCGTTATTGTTCAGGCCGATAACCCCGACCTAGACAGCTTGGCTAGCTCTTTAGCTTTAGAGTTAAGCTTGGGCCAAATGGGAAAAGAACCGTATCTTTACTGTGGGGTAGACCTGCCATCTTATCTACATTACTTGCCGGGCTGGGATAGGGTTTCTAAAGATATGCCCAAGCAATTCGAGGCCAGCATTATTGTTGATACCAGCAGCGACCGGCTCCTAGAGCAACTAGAGCGCAGCGGCGCCAAGGCTTGGTTGGCCGCCCGGCCGTCAATCGTCATCGACCATCACGCCACCAAGTCAACGCTCAATTTTGCCTCAGTGGTTTATAATCCGCCAGCCGCGGCTAGCGGCCAACTAGTCTACGAGCTAGCCCAAAAATTAGGTTGGCCGTTCGATAACCAAGCCCGGATTTTTTTGGCAATGGCCATCTTAAGTGACAGTTTGGGCCTGACCAGCGAGTCCACCACGGCGCGGACCATCCATATCATAGCCGAGCTAGTGGAGCAGGGCGTAAACCTGGCCGAGTTAGACAGCGCCCGCCGCGAGAGCCAGCGCCGCGAAAGCGAGCTGATTCACTATAAAGGGAAGTTGCTCCAGCGCGTGGAGTTTTACAGCGATAGCCGTCTGGCCATGGTGACCATCCCCTGGGAAGAAATTGAACGCTACAGCCCGCTGTACAATCCTTCGATGCTAGTAATTGATGACATGCGGCTAGCCAGAAATACCGCAGCGGCGATTTGTTTTAAGCATTATAAAGATGGAAAAATTACCGCTAAAATCCGCTGCAACTACGGCTGGGCGATTGCCGACAAAGTGGCCGAACATTTTGGCGGCGGGGGGCGACCGCC
>OBEQ010179999.1_pt1 | contig 25900 bp, 26 predicted proteins | sample 1670901 | NCBI WGS metagenome assembly OBEQ01 (sample SAMEA104232315, study PRJEB22302) | groundwater metagenome | biome: forest; feature: aquifer; material: groundwater | place: USA | collected 2011-08-07 | depth 5.4 m | reverse complement strand
CTTCATTCCGGGATTAACCGGATTTTTGTTTTAACTCAATTCAATTCCGCTTCTTTAAACAATCATATTCACAATACCTATAAGTTTGATTATTTCAGCCGCAACTCGGTCACCTTGCTAGCTGCCGAACAAACCGTTCTGAATGCGCGGTGGTTTCAGGGAACTGCAGATGCTGTGCGTTGTCATATGGGGCATTATCATTTAAAGCCGGAAGATGATGTTTTGATTTTGTCGGGCGACCATTTGTACCGGATGGACTACCAGGAAATCTTAAAATTTCATAAGGAAAAGGACGCGGATGTTACGGTTTCGGCTATTTTTGTTCCCGAAGAAACGACGCACGAATTTGGAATTTTGAACATGCATAAAGACGGCAAAATCAGCGAGTTTCATGAAAAGCCGGTCACAAAGGAAGAGCGCAAAGGGCTTGAAACCGAACAAAAAGGCCAGTTTTACGCCTCTATGGGAGTCTATGTGTTCAAAGCCTCAGTCTTGATCGAATTGCTCAAAGGAAACGAAGCGGATTTTGGCAAGGAGCTCATCCCGCGCGCGATCAAGGAACGCAAAAGTTATGGATTTTGGTTTGACGGTTATTGGCGGGACATTGGGACCATTCAAAGTTTTTACAAAGCAAATCTCGAGCTGACCGGTCAGTATCCGAAATTCCGGTTTCATTCACCGAAAGGGAATGTGTTCACGCATCCGAGATTTTTGCCGCCCTCTCAAATCTTGTCTTCGAAAATTGATAATTCTTTAATTTCAGAAGGCTGTATCTTGCGGGATGCGCACATTGAAAATTCTATCGTGGGACTACGCTCCGTGATTCATAAACGCGCGATGGTTAATAAGTCCGTCATCATGGGTGCGGATTATTTTGAATTTGAGTCGCCTGATACCTGCCAAGTACCGCTCGGAATCGGGGAAGGCTCGGTGATCGAAAATGCGATTGTGGATAAAAATGCCAGGATCGGCCGCCGAGTGACCATTAAAAATGTGAAGCAAGTTGTTGAAGAGAATGGAACCAATTATTATATCCGGGAAGGAATCGTGATTATTCCAAAAGATTCAACCGTTCCGGATGACATGGTCATTTAAACATGAAAAAGCGACATTTTTTTACGGGATGTATACTTGTCATCTTTCTGGTTTGCTTGGTTTCGTTTGTTCGTTACACGAAAGGCACTTCCTCGGCTGGCGCTTCAGACAATTTAAAAGTTAAAGGCGCAGCGAACGCTCCGGTCACGATGGTTCTGTACAGTGATTTTCAATGTCCGGCTTGCAAGCATGCTTTGCCCCCAATTGAAGAACTTAGAGCCCAATTTCCTTCGACACTCAAAATCGAATTCCGTCATTATCCGCTTGAACGGCCGCACAAGTGGGCGCTGATGGCTGCAACCTTTGCTCAGTGTGCTGCGGAGCAAGGCAAATTTTGGGAATTTCATGACAAATTATATGCGTCCCAAGAAATCTGGTCAGCCGTAGGCGATGCGCTGCCTATTTTTGCCGGTTTAGTTCAAGAAGTTGGTCTCGATTCCCAGCGTTTGGAGTCTTGCATTCAAAATCCCGAAACCTTAAAACAGATCCAGAAAGAGCGTTCACTCGGAACGAAACAAGGCGTTGAGTCAACGCCTACGATTTTTATCAACGGTCACATGCTGGTAGGGGCCCTTCAATTAAGGGAAAAAGGGGCCGGCATCATTACCGAAGAGCTTAAGAAACACTCCGCGTCTTAATGATGGAATTCCTTCTGCTATTCATGAGGTTGATTCTGGGCGGAGTTTTTGCTTACTCTGGGTATAGCAAACTGATTGCGCCGGTGCAAAATTTTGTTGCAGCCATTGAAGCCTATCAATTTTTAAACCCGCCTTTCATTTATCCGATCGCCTCTATCCTGCCGTGGCTGGAGCTGACTTTTGGGGTTTTTCTTTTTTTGGGTTTTTTAACTCGTCTCAGCGCTTCTTTGTTAAACGTCTTTTCAATCACATTCGTGACGTTATTGACTCGCAGCATTATTTTAAAACTTCCGATTTCCGAATGTGGATGCTTTGGTTCCGGCATTTCATTGGCGCCGCATCAAGCGCTTTTGTTGGACATCGGTCTTTTTTTTCTTGCAGTCTGTCTGAGTATTTTTTCTTCACGTCTCTTGAGCTTAGATAAAAGGTTGAGTCAATGAACTATCGGGGCTCACAAATTGCTTTTATTTTGAGTTTATTTTTTCTTCTTAATTTAATCGCTTGCGCAGGTACACCGTCGCATGGACACGGTCCGGTGAATGTGTCGTCGGACAGCACAAGTCCGGTTTTGGGAGAAGTTGCCGCGCCGGTCAAGATTGTGGAATTTACGGATTTTGAATGTCCCTATTGCGCGCAAGTGCAGCCGGCTTTGATGCAGGTCATGCAGACTTATCCGAAAGAAGTGAGTTTGACGTTTAAGAATTTTCCGCTGGCCATGCACCGCCATGCGCATGTGGCTCATTTGGCGGCGATGTGCGCCCATGAGCAAGGTAAATTTTGGGAATTCCGCAATATCCTGTTTCAAAATCAGCGCGCCTTGAAACGGAGCGATTTAAATTCTTATGCCCAGCGCGTAGGCCTGGATATGAATGTGTTTGGGTCCTGTGTTGATCAGGAGAAATATGGATCTAAAATCGAGGAGGACTATCGAGAAGGAATGGCTTCGGGGGTTCTCGGTACGCCTGCTTTTTTGATCGGTTCTGAGCTTGCTTCCGGGGCTTTATCGTTTGAAGCTTTTGATGCGAAGATCAAAGAATTGTTGGCCAAAAAGGCCAAGCAGGGAAATTGAACGAAATTGGCCAGGGACGGGATCGAACCGCCGACACGCGGATTTTCAGTCCGCTGCTCTACCGACTGAGCTACCTGGCCGAAAGATGAAATGATACGTATTCCTGCCTATCTGTCAATGTAAAATCCATGATTTTTCTCGACTCCACTATTTGTTTTCGGTATTCTGTTTTGTTATGAAGCGTTGGATTGTTGGAATTGATATCGGCGGAACGAAAATCGCCGTCAGTGTGGGAAATAAAACAGGCGTAATTTCCGGCCGCACTGTTTTTTCTTCCGAACGCGGACGCAAAGTAAATCAATCGATTGAAAAGCTAAAACGTTCCATTGAATTTTTATTTGACGAACACAAAATTAAAAGAAGCGATGTATTAGGGGTCGGCGTCGGCGTGCCCGGCGCTATTGATCCGGCGAGTCAAATTATTCTCAAATCTCCCAATCTTCCGTCCTGGGAGGGAATTCCGCTTAGAAAAATCTTGCGTCAAAAACTAGGGCTCCCCATATCAATTGAAAATGATGCCAGCGCCGCCGCTTTAGGCGAATTCTTTTTTGGCGCGGGAAGAGGAATTAAAAATTTCATTTATATTACGGTAAGTACCGGAATCGGCTCCGGCATTGTTGCTAACGGTGAGCTCCTGCGGGGTGAAAAGGGGAGCGCTGGAGAAGTGGGCCATATGACAATGGTGCGAAACGGAAATCATTGCCCTTGCGGCAAAAAAGGCTGCTTGGAAGCTTATAGCAGCGGGACGGCGATTGCGAGTTATGTCAAAGCTGCTTTAAGAAACGGAAAACAATCCCAGTTTTTTAAACGGATTAAACTCGATCAAATTTCCGGTCAGTTGGTTTCACAAGCCGCTCAAAAGGGCGATTCGCTTGCGATAGAAGCCAGAACACAGGCCGCTGATTTCTTGGGGATTGCGCTCGCCAACTTGATTAATTTGTTAAATCCGAAACGAATTATTTTAGGTGGCGGCGTGATGGAACAGCCTCAGAATTTTTGGCAACCCATGATGAAAGCTGCGAAGCGCGAATCTTGGCCGCTCGCCTTCAAGGCCTGTGAAATTACTCGTTCCAAATTAGGGACTTACGTCGGGGATTTGGGCGCCATGGCGTTAGTCCTGGAAAATAGGAAATAGTAAATTCGTATTGCCCGCCCCGGAACAGCATCGGGGCTGTCGCGAACCAGATTTATAGTTACTTGGAATTAATATAGTAGTTCGCGCCCGTAGCTCAATTGGACGGCGAAGCGAAGCGCAGCAGCGCTTTTGGCGAAGCCAAAAGTGTAGAGCAGCGATCAATAACGGGCGTGCCGCCCGCCCCGGAACAGCATCGGGGCTGTCGCGAACCAGATTTATAGTTACTTGGAATTAATATAGTAGTTCGCGCCCGTAGCTCAATTGGATAGAGCATCTGCCTTCGGAGCAGAGGGTTGGGGGTTCAAATCCCTTCGGGCGCACCAATTGACCTTAGAAGAGAAAATCAATGAATACAGAAGCAAAAAATAGAGTGCCCCACATTATTTTTCTTTATTGGGTGATCAAGATCGCTTCAACCACTTTGGGCGAAACGGGCGCCGATATGTTCTCAATGACGTTCAATTTGGGTTACGCCTCAACCATTTTGATCTTCATGAGTTTGTTTCTCGTTTTCTTAGTGATTAAACTTTCTTTGAAAGGTTACAGCCCGGTGGCTTATTGGCTGACATTTACCGCAAGCGCTATTGCAGGGACGGCCGTATCGGATTTTATCGATCGCACTTTGGGATTGGGTTATGCGTGGGGATCTTTGCTTTTAATCACCTTGTTATTAATTACCCTCGCTACTTGGTATCTGAAAGATAAATCCATTGACGTTGAATATATTGCGTCGCCGTCGTCTGAAATTTTCTACTGGATCGCTTTTTTGATTGCCAATACGCTTGGTACAGCTGCCGGAGATTTTCTTGCCGATAATCTGGGGCTTGGATTTGTGAACAGCGCCATTGTCCTATCGGTTCTGCTTATTGTGATTGCATTCCTGCACTTTTTCACGAAAATTTCCGGAACATTCCTATTTTGGGTTGCCTTTGTTCTGACAAGACCTTTTGGCGCTACCTTTGGTGATTTTCTTACCAAACCTGTTGCGAAGGGAGGCGTGAATTTAGGCACGATTGGGTCTTCCATATTCTTTTGTCTCATTCTCATGTTTGCCATCGCCAAAGAGGCCAAATTAGAGAAACAGCGTGTCGCGCCAAATTAATCTACTGCAATGATTCAGGCCGGACTATAATATTCCAGATAAATGCCGATGATCTCTGTATGAAACCGAGACGAGTTCAAAAAGCAATCTCGACCGTTTTACTCACCGCCCTTATTATTTCCGGCTGCGCCCGAAATCAACAAATCGTTGATCATTCCGTTTCTTCCCTAGAAAGCGAACTTGGCAGTGCGATCCATCAGCAAATTCTTCACAGCGTTCCGGTTTATCCGGAACAAACCCTCAATGCTTACGTTCAAGATGTGGGGGCCCGGATTGCTTCACATGCCGATCGGAAAATGGATTACCGCTTTGTCGTGCTCGAAGATGAGCGCATTTATGCAACCTTTGCACCGGGCGGTTATGTTTATGTGACAACCGGTTTTTTCAGGTTCTTGCAAAATGAAATTGAGTTGGCGGGAATTTTGGCTTATGAAATTGCCGCGCTTCAATATAAAGACCCCCGGCTTTCAAGGCTCAAAAAATCACTCGATTTTGTGCTGCGGACGGGAAGTTATGTGGCCCCCGCATTTGGCGCAATCGGGGCACTTTCAATCATCGGTTTTGCTTTGGTGGATGCCGCGGCTTCGGGCCAGAAATCAATTCTTCAACGCGCCCAAGATGCTGATCGCAAAGCGCTCCAGTATCTTTATGCGAGCGAATATGATCCCCAGGGCCTCATTGATTCTTTATACCGGATGAGCGACATCCATTCTCCGTACCGCGCTTATCTTTATGATTATTTACAGTCTCATCCGATTGATGTGGACAGGATGAACCGGGTGAACGATGCTTTTGAAAAACTTCCTTTGGAAAACAGGGATTTTGAAGCGGGACGGCTTCAATTCTTAAATAAAACAGAAATTGTTCGAGGGACTTTTACGAGAAAGTAGTTAAGGCAGTTCAATAAAATCAGATTGCGACATAATTTCATCCAACGTCATTTCAATTAAATCAAGTTCCACACGCTTAGCATCTAAGAACCGGGCAACTTCTTCGACGCCTTCGTTTTTATGAAATTCCACGCCGTGAAAATTAACCTGTCTTTTTTCATATATTTTTTTGGCGCAATATTTAATCGTTCCGTTCAATAAAACAGATTTTTCCTTATTAAGCCACAATCTTAAATACACACCCTGGTCATTTTTCAGCTCAAAATTAGAAACCAAGCAAAGCCCGCCCTCGGAAATATCAAAGATCTGGCTATGGATGAGCATTGTGTCAGGGTGGAATCCCACTTCGACCTGAAGCGGAATTTTGAGCCGCGCAAACCGTCTCCGCTCGGTCTCCCCGGGCGCAGTCAACGAAGAAAAATCTAAATTCTCGGCCAAGTGTTCAGCCGCCCAATCCATCACAAACGTATTGAACCACTCTTGCGCTTCAGGGCTTAAAAAGGTGAATTTAACGCCGTAGGTAAACGCGGACCCTTTTTCCTCTGCCCAGGAAATTTCACCCTTAGTTTCCATTTTCTTATCTTTTAATTTGAGTAATAGATTCAATTGTTTGCCGATGGGGATCTTCGCATTATCTTCGATGGATATTCCGGCTCTTGATAAATTCAAAATTTTCACAGATTTGGACGTGCCGCCATTCTGATAACTGGCGCTTAAGGCAGGCGGGACGGGAAAAGACGGTCCCTCGGATGGTTTAAATATATTTTCGGACGGCTGATTGTCCATTATAGGGATTTACTCCAAAAGCTGACGGTTTGAGGGAGAATTCTGGATACAGTTTCGATAAATATGCAAGCTGTTCTGTTTTTGCTTCGGCAAAAACGTTTGAATTTTGATTAAAGAAATAAGTGAAATCTTCGAGATTCCACTGGAAAACACTCGAGATTTTAGGGATTTCCAGAGGAGTGCCTAAAAAGAGTTTATAGAGGCCGGGCGTTCGGTGTTCCGCGCGCTCTTCGATTTGATCGAAATTAAGTCTCATCCCCAAAGAAGCGCTGTTCACTTTTTCAAAGTAGTGTTCCCCGAATTGTTCAAAATAAAGCGATGAGTAAAGCGGTTTGTGAACCGGATTCATGGCAATGCATAAATCCGTTGCGCCGGCGGTTTTTCGGGCGTACCAAAAGAGGGGCTTAAACAAATGATAAAGCCGCCGCAAACGTTCCGCAAAATAAAGAGGTTTAAGGCCTTTGATGATTAAATTTGAATCAAGCGCCAACAAAGATACTTCGCAAAGCTTTCGGCCAAGCCGCCTAAATTCCTGGATTTCAGGTCCGTAGGCATCTTCAATTGGCAGGCCAAGTGGTGAATCAAAAATAAGAGTAGCAGTTGCTAAAATTGTTTTTCCGCGCCAGAGACAAAAGGTGGTTGATTCCGGCAAAGTATTATAGAGCGTGATTCTCATTCCGGAAGGATTGGGAGTGCAATACCCCTTTTTGAGGTATTCTCGGTAGACTAATTTATAAGCTTCCTCGAAGTGTTCTTTCTTAGTCGCTAATTCGACGCGTTCCTTCGAGTGTTCGTGGTCGGCCAAATTGAACATCCTTGTTAAAGAGGTTCACTGCGCCTTTGTAATATCCTAAAAAGAGTATCATCCACCTGGCGAGTTTGCAAACGCCAGACGGGCATTTTTAAGGGTAAAATGTCTAAAAATGATCAATTTTTTAGACATACTTAAGTCCTTTATTTACAGTTACTTACATAAAAATTGCCGTTTCTGTCTAAATGCTTTGACATATCGACGCCCAAATCTATAAACTTTTCAGACCCTTGGATCCATCTATTTTACGCATCTAAGCCTATAAGGATAAGCTGTTTAGCTTACTTTCCACGTTTAATTTCCACAGTTCCCTAGTTTGGCATGATACATGCAAAACTAGGACTTTCCCGGACACACTGGGAAAATGAATCGATTATGATAAAATACGTACCCCAAAATAGGAGGAATTAAGTTGTGGATGGGCGTTTAACCATTACCGATGTTGCTGAACGAATAGGCGTTACAACCAAAACCCTAATCCGTTGGGAGAAATCAGGAAAGATCAGAAAACCCAAACGTGATTGGAAGGGTTGGAGATTTTATTCCGAGGATGATTTCGCGGACATCCAGAGGTTTGTGAGTACTGTTTATGAGATGTAAAAATTTGAAAGCGAGGAACCTTTTAATGATCGTTAAGTTACGCAATTTATTTGTTTTCATTCTTGTGTTTGTGATGACATCGCAAACTGTTTTTGCTGAACCGCTTCTTTACCGGGGCAATCAAGACCGGAATATGAACCCGAACCCACAGGTGCAGTCGGGTCAGACGAATGTGGTTCCTGTTGGTTATAGCGCCAACTATGATCCGCAATTTCCCCCTTATTCGAGCTTTATGCAAGCACCTCAATCAAGCCAAGGCGCTCTCCAGCAGCAGTACGGACAATCGCCTTATCCATCAACCGGAGCGCCGGGACCGACGCAAAACATGGATCCCTATTTCGCTTCCGAAGTTTCCCCGTATTCGCGCTATTCTCCGTACTTAGAAGTAATCGGAGAAGGCTCTGATTACACGCTGGGAGTGGACGATGTCGTAACCATTATTGTTCGCAATCAGCCGGATTTCTCAGGCCGCTACATCGTTGATCCGGAAGGCAATCTTCAATATAACTTCGTAGGCGATATTCCGACTGCCGGAAAAACGAAAGAAGAACTCAAAGCTGAAATCACAAAACGTTTAACCCGTTACGTCCGTTATCCCGAAGTTGCCGTGATGATTTCCGAATACCGCAGCAAAGCCATCTATGTGTTTGGTTTCGTGAATGCTCCGGGAAAATACGCGATGAAAGGCGACCGGATTACGGTAAAAGAAGCCGTTGTCGCGGCCGGACTGCCTCGCTTGGACGGTTCCTTAAAGAATGTTTACATCATTCGTCCTTCAGAAAAAACAAAAGATCAAAAACCTGCCCAGAAAAAAGTAGATTTGGACAAGGTTCTCAATAAAGGTCAATCCGCTGAAGATTTTATTCTTGAACCCGGCGACACGATTGTGGTTCATCAGCGCTATTTTGATAAATTCGTCAATGGTTTCTCGCGCTTAGTTGGTCCGTTATTTCAATCAGCCGCAGTTTATGAACTTGCTTGGGGCGGCTCTGGAAGCGGTTTCTTGCGTGGCGGTAAGGGTGGAGACAATTAATGTTTAGCAAATCCACGTTACAAAAGTCTTATTGCAGGATGATTTATTTTTGGCCGCTGATTATCGCAGCGGGCCGCATTGCGACTCGTGCAGTTCTAAATCTCTGGAACATGATCGAGCCAGGCGGGGTATATTAATTCACTAAGGAGCGTATCATTCAAATGAATTTTAACAGCGTTACTCAAACTTTAAGGCTTCGCGAATATTACTACATGTTGCTTCGGCACAAGCTGGTGTTTGCTTGGGTCGTGACGATCTCTCTTGCGCTGGCCACATTCAGCACATTTTTCATGACCAAAATTTACCGCGCCGAAACGGCCGTATTGGTTCAAGATGAAGAAATTCTCAATCCTTTAATTTCCGGCCTCGCGATTGCGCCTTCCATGGGAGCCCGCTTGCGGACCTTTCGTGAAGAGCTCTTGTCCTGGCAGCGCTTGACGCTCTTGGTGGAACAATTGAAATTGAATAAAGACAATAAAAACCCGTTGGAATTCGAACGGTTGATTAAAAAGTTAAGAGACCACATTAACATCCGTATGGGCGGGTCACAAATTATCACGATTAGTTACGAAGGGCCAAGTCCCCAAGAATCCCAAAACATCGTTCAAACCTTATCCGATATTATCGTTACCGGGACTCTTACTTCTCAGAAGTTCGAAGCCTCGAGCGCGATTCGCTTTATCGAAGAGCAGCTTACGGCTTACCGGACGAAATTAGAGAAATCAGAAGAAGAACTCAGAAAATTCCGAGAACTCTATGCTTCAACGCTGCCGGTTGCAACTCAAATGAATGCTCAGCTGGTGGGTTTGAAAATGGAACTCAATAATCTTTTAGTGGACAACACGGAAGAACATCCGCGCGTCCAACAGATCAGAAATCAAATCAAATTGTTAGAAGGCCAACGTGATACGCAAATGCAGCAAGCTAAAGATGAAGGCGTCGAAATTGCGCCCGATGAGTATGCAAAACTCGTCTCCAGCGTTCCTCGCCAGGAACAGCAACTCGCCAAGCTTCAGCGTGATTACATGGTCAATGCAAACATTTATGAATCCCTGCTTCAACGGCTTGAGACGGCTAAAATTTCAGAAACCCTTGAGAATTCCGAAAAGGGCCCGAAATTCAGAATTTTAGAACCTGCACGTCTTCCGCTTGAACCGGTGAAGCCTAGAAAAATTTTATTCGTGCTTGGCGGTTTCGTGGTGGGAATCCTTCTCGGCGGAGCCGTGGTTTGGCTCTTAGAACTTAGCAATACCTCCATCCGGACTTTGGATGAAGCGAGAAATCTTTTGGAATTTCCGATTTTTGGTTCCATTCCTCCGATTAATCCTGAGGAACTCATGATTCAAGAAAGTTTGAGGAGAGTGGGAAGTGTATAACAATTTTTACGGGTTCAGGGAAGCTCCGTTTAATCAAACTCCCGACTCGTCATTTTTTTTCCCTTCGGAAAAACACAAGACTGCGCTTGATGCACTGGTTTACGCAATCAAGCAGCGCAAAGGTTTTGTGGTAGTCACGGGAGAAATTGGTTCCGGCAAAACAACCGTATCGCGAACCCTCCTGAGAAAGTTGGGGAGCGATATTCGAAGCGCCGTCATTACGAACACGTTTCTCACTCCAAAGGGCATCATTACTTTGATTTTAGAAGATCTGGGAGTGGCTTACACACCAGGTTCAAAAGACCGGCTTTTGGTCCAGCTCAATAATTTTCTCATCGACCAGGCGCGCCAAGATCAAGAGATCGTTCTGTTGATTGACGAGGCGCAAAATTTGAGCCCTCAATGTCTGGAAGAAGTCAGGATGCTGTCGAACTTGGAAACCGAAAAGGACAAGCTCCTTCAAATTATTTTGATCGGACAGCCGGAACTCCGGAGAAAATTGGAAATGGGCAGTCTGGAACAATTTCGTCAAAGAATTTCGATTCATTACCATCTGGGCCCGCTTGATTTTGATGAAACAAAACAATATGTGATACACCGACTTAATCACGCCAAGTCTAACGGCCGGGATATGAACAACATTTTTGAACCAGAAACATTTCGGCAAATTTATCAATTTTCGCACGGTTTACCCCGCATGATAAACAAACTGTGCGACCACGCATTGTTTGTCGGTTTTGTTGGAGACCGTTTATCTATTTCAGCCTCCTTAATTGAAGAGGCGATCAGTGAAATCCGTTTTAGAGAGGAAAGAAAAAATGAGCAAATTTTCCAAAGCACTTGAAAAAATCCAGCAGGAGCGCGAGAAGCAAAACGCGCCTTCTGAGAAAAAGAATCCGAGCTACGAAATCCCGGAGACTGCCGAAGAACTAGCGGCCAGTTGGGACCGAGGCATTCCGGTCGCTAAAAATGCGAAACCGGACACGCGGATTGTGACCTATCATTATCCGACTTCCGTTTTGACGGAACAGTACCGGATGCTGAGCCATAACCTGAAGACTCAAATTGACAGGGAAGGCGCTAAAGTCATTTTAGTGTCCAGTTCTGTCCATAGCGAAGGCAAAACCGTTACCTCGACCAATTTGGCCCTGGCGTTGACCGAAATGGGAAATTCTAAGGTGGTTTTGATCGATGCGGATTTGAGAAGGGGAAAAGTCGGGGAATATCTCGGTTTGAAAAAAGACACGCCCGGCCTTTCAAATTTTCTAAGCAACGGTCTGAGCGTAAAACAGGCAATGGTCCGCAATTCAGTTGAAAATCTTGTGATCATTCCTTGCGGAGAATTAACGAACAATCCGTCGGGTCTTTTGGGTTCGCAAAAATTCAAAAATATGATTGCCGAACTCCGGAATCACTTCGATTACATCATCGTTGATTCACCTCCCATTATGGCTGTGGCCGATGCCGGTATTTTAGGACGCGATACCGACGGGCTTTTAATGGTCATTCAAAGCGGCAGAACACCGAAAAGTGTGATTGCCCATGCGAACATCTTGTTTAAGCAGGCCGGCATTAAGATGCTGGGATATGTGTTAACCAATGTGGAATTTCAGTCTGCCGACTACCGTTACTATTATTATTCTTACGATCAGGACCCGGAAGAAGCGGTCAACAAGACGTTTATGGATAAGGTCAATGATTTTAAGGATAAGACGGTCGGTCAAATCAAAAAAATTGGTCCTGTTCTGGAACAGAAAGAACAGCAGCTCAACCAATGGTGGGAGAACCGGTTTTCAAAGAAAAATCAGGATACCGACCAAGATTCTTCCGTCGACGAATAATCTTCACGTTTAAATCATAAAGGATGGTTTACCAACATGGCGAAATGTTTAGTTACCGGCGGCGCCGGCTTTATCGGTTCTAATTTAGTGGACGGATTGGTTGCTCAAGGCGACCAGGTACGGGTGTTTGACAATTTATCGACCGGAAAAAGAGAAAATCTTGCCCAGGTTGAATCTAAGATTGAATTTATTAACGGTGATTTACGCGATAAAGATGCGCTCGCACAAGCAATGCGCGGAATCGATTACGTGTTCCACATTGCCGCTCTCCGGGCCGTTTTGCGTTCGGTTGATGATCCCGTTGAAACCAACGACGTCAATGTCACCGGAACTTTGAATGTTTTGCTCGCAGCGCGCGAAGCCAAAGTTAAACGCGTTATTTTTACGTCTTCATCTTCAGTTTACGGCGATACCGAAAAATTTCCGTGCCAGGAAAATGATCTGCCGCTTCCGCAGTCTCCTTACGCCGCTTCTAAAATTATGGGCGAATATTACTGCAAAATTTTTACACGCCTCTACGGTCTTGAGACCGTTTGCTTGCGCTATTTTAATGTGTTCGGTCCCCGCCAGAATCCCGAGTCCGTTTATTCTGCGGTCATTCCGATTTTTATTGATTGCTTGCTTCAAGGAATCGGCCCGGAAATTCATTGGGACGGCAAACAATCTCGCGATTTCTCTTATGTCGACAACGTCGTGACAGGAAATATTCTAGCCGCAAAAGCCAAAGGCGTTGCCGGTGAGGTTTTTAATATTGCCTGCCATGAGGAATTTTCAGTCCTCGATATTTTCGAAAATTTGAAAGAAATTTTAACCAAAACAAAACAGCAGCAGCTTGCGCACATTCAGGGCGTGAAGCCGGTCTTCAAGCCGAAACGGGCAGGAGACGTGCGGCGCACCTTCGCTGACATTTCAAAAGCAGAAAAACTGTTAGGGTTTACCGTCCAGACGCGTTTTCGTCCGGGCCTTGAAAAAACAGTGAAATGGTTTTTGGACTCCGGAGTCCTGAGCGAAAAAACCGGAGGTCAGTAACATGGTTAATGCTGCTTCCCGCACTTCAATTTCGTTAGAAGAAAAAATCAAATCCAAAACACTCAAAGCCGGAATCATCGGCTTGGGCTATGTCGGCCTTCCGCTTGCTGTTGAATTTGCCAAAGAGGGTATTCAAGTGTTCGGCATTGATGTGGACCAGCGCAAAGTTGCCAGCGTTCAGAAGGGCGCTTCCTATATTCAAGACGTTCCTTCGGACACCATTAAGAATTTGGTTTCCGGCAAAAAACTAAGCGCGACCGCTGATTTCAGCATTATCCGCGAGCTGGACACAATCAATATTTGCGTTCCGACGCCGCTTCGAAAAAGCAAAGATCCCGATATTTCTTATATCGTATCTGCCGCAGAAGAAATTGTTAAATACTTGCACGAAGGCATGCTCATCATTCTGGAAAGCACTACTTATCCCGGCACGACCGAGGAAGTGATCCTTCCCATGCTCGAAAAAAAGGGCCTCACCGTCGGAAAAGATTTCTATCTCGCTTTTTCCCCGGAACGCGTCGATCCGGGCAATGCGAAGTACAATACCCGAAATATTCCTAAAGTCGTCGGCGGCGTCACCAAAAAATGTACGGAGCTCGCGAAATCATTTTATGAAATCGCTATCGATCAAGTTCATGCCGTTTCTTCGCCGAGCGCCGCAGAAATGGTCAAGCTATTAGAAAACACATTCCGGAGCGTCAACATCGGACTCGTTAACGAACTCTGTCAAATGAGCGAAAAACTCGGCGTGAATGTGTGGGAAATTATTGATGCCGCGGGCACCAAGCCGTTCGGCTTTATGCCGTTTTATCCCGGCCCGGGTTTGGGCGGACACTGCATTCCCATTGATCCTCATTACTTGGCCTGGAAGGCCCGTATCAACGGTTTCAATCCTAGATTTATCGACTTAGCGGGTGAAGTCAACCGCTCAATGCCGGAATTTGTCGTTCAAAAAGCTCAGAACGCACTTAATCAAAAGAAGAAAGCGTTGAATGGTTCAAAAATTTTAGTCCTCGGCGTTGCCTACAAGAAGAACGTTTCGGATTACCGGGAATCTCCGGCGCTTGAAATTATTGAATTGTTAGAAAAAAATGGTTCCGAAGTTTCTTATTCGGACCCGTTTGTTCCTGAGTTTTCTTTAAACAACCAGTCCCACAAATCAATCTCGTTGGAAAATCTGCGGTCCCAATTCGACCTTGTCATTTTGGTGACCGATCACGATCATTTTGACCGTCAATCTCTCCTAAATCAATTTTCTTTGATTCTGGATACCAGAAATGCCTTCCGCGGTATTCAGAGCGACAAAGTGATCCGGATTTGAGGGGAGTGTGATGGCGCATGCGGCTCCTCGATTTATACTTCTCCGGAAAACAGCCGAATTTTCTGTTCAGAAAATACAACAGTAAAAACGCTTCCGCGTTTATCGCGCCGTTCAATTTTTTCATCAATTGTAATTCTACGGGTGTGAATTCATGAATCAGATGAATCGTTCATCTTTAAATGATGACCGCTGGATCCGGATTCTGCTCCGCATCGCCGGCATTTTAATCGTGATCCACTTGGCAAATTTAGTCATCGGCGGACCCAGCTGGCAATTCGAACGGCTTTTTTCTTTGGGCTTGGAAGCAAACATTCCGACCTGGTTTTCAAGTCTGCTTTGGTTTTTGTCCGCTTTTACGGCTTTCCGCTGTTTTGAATTTGTAAAAACAAAGGGGCAAAAAATTCAATGGTCATTAATCGCGTCTCTTTTTTTGGCTTTTTCAATTGATGAAGTTTCGATGATTCACGAAGTAATCTTTGAAGACATTAACCGTTTTTTTCCGTCTGATCTTCGTCATTATATTATTTCTAAATTTAAAGCTTCGGACTGGCCGATTATTGCAGCGCCTTTTTTAATTTTTACTGTGATCTGGCTTATTAGTTCTTTTAGAAATTTGCTCAAGGGATCAAAGACCGCTCAGAAATTTCTCTTATTTGGTTTCGCCGCTGTTATCTGCGGCGGGTACGGCCTGGAAATTACGACTAATTTCTTAAATCATGATAATCTTCAGTGGGTTTGGGAACTCGAAAATGTATTCGAAGAATCGCTTGAAATAATCGGTGCAATCTTAATTTTTTCCGGCTTATTAAAACATACCGTGTGGCTGGACCGGCAATTTATGATTTCCGGTCATGTGCGGACTGTGCACCGGAGGCCCAGTTTAGTCAGCCGTGTATGAAACGAATCGCGAAAAAAATTCAGTTTGAACTGAATTATAAAATTGTTTCAAACATTTTATTTGGGATCGTTGGTTTTCTTGTTTTTTGCCATATTTTAAGTTTGACGATTTTTGACTGGAGCTGGCAATGGGAAAAGTTTTTTAATTTAGATTTCGAGAACAATATTCCCACCTGGTTTTCCGGTTTTTTGTGGTTGGGCTCAGCAATAGTTTCATTTCTGATTTCGAGCACCAGTGAAAATCTGCGGAAGCGTATTCTGTGGTTCTCGGTCTCGCTGTTTTTTCTGTACTTAGGCTGCGATGAGGTCGCTGTATTTCATGAACGTTTGGCAGGATTCATTTATTCTTGGATATTTGGCTACAATCCAAATTTTAATGGGCGGAACTGGGCGTTGATTCTGCCTCCGTTGGCAATCATTTTCTGTTTTGGAATCAGCCTTCTTTTGCGTGAAGATTTTAAAACTCATTTAAAGCCAGCAGTCCAAATTGCAATCGGATTTTTCATTTTTATTTTAGGTGCGGCAGGTTTTGATTTTTTGACCGGCATTTTGGTCAATATCCAGTCCTTGAACCGGACCCAGCGATTCATGATTATTGCGGAAGAATTGCTTGAAATGAGCGGATCAATTTTAATTCTTTTAGGCTTACTGGAGTTTTTAAATGCCCGGAATCGTCGGCTGCGTTACTCATAAATTTGAGCTGGAGGAGAATGTTATCTCCCGAATGGCGGAGCCTGCACTGCACCGGTCTGCATACCGGATGTCGGAACATCAGGAACGAAAGTTTGCGGTTGCCGCGATTGATCTGGCTCAAAATCGTCAGAACGGCCGTGCAAAAAATGAAAAATATATCCTTTCCTTTTTTGGTTCCATTTATGAGTCTTGGGCGGCCGGAAGTGACCGCATTGCCGAACAACTTTTAGAACGTTTTATTTCCGGCGGATGGAAACAAATCGCTGATCTGAACGGGGAATATTTGATTGTGGTTTGGGACCGGGCCGAAGAAAAACTTTCTATTGTGAATGACCGCTTGGGTCTGAGAAAACTGAATTATTGGCAGGGAAACGGAACATTTGCTTTTGCGACTGAACTGAAAAGTTTAGCCGTTTTGGAAGGTGTGAGTCTGGAAACCGACGAACACGCGCTTGCTGAGCTTTTAACCATGGGCCATTTACAAGATAACCGGACACTGTTGCGCGATATTGCATTGTTCCCGCCGGCTAGTTATTTAACTTGGCAGAACGGAACATTGAACATTCATCAATATTGGGATTATGTTTACAAAGAAGATGCAAAGCTAAGAAATCATCAAACAGCGGTTGAGGAATATTTTCAGCATACATGGAATGCTGTTGAGCGGCGTCTTGAAGGAATCAAAAAAGTGGGTCTCTTTCTCAGCGGGGGTCTTGACTCACGGACTCTGGCGGGATTTATTCGCAAAATGCGTCCACATGACGAATTTTTTACTTGGACTGCGGGCCATGGACACGATCACGATACGCGTTATGCCGAAAAAATTGCGAAAGCGGTAAAAAGTAAACACGTTTCCCTGAACATTTCAGAATCATTTTTAAATTTGTACGGCCCCGAATATTCCTGGGTTTTGGACGGAGTTGTTTCGACCCATGGTTCACACCGGAAATGTTTGATCGATGAAGCTGTCGGAAAAGTTGATTTGGTCATGCTTGGCTATATGGGAGATACCGTCAGCGGCGGCAAACCGCTAGATCATGTTTATCAATTTACTGATATCGAAGACATCTCCCAAAATGGATATGCTTCTTATGCTGTTGGTTTTGATCAAGAATTGATGAAAAAGGTGTTCAAGCCCAAAATTTATGAACAGAATTGGGAGTTGGCTTATGAGTCATTTAGAAAGTCTGTCAATAAAGCGAAGGTTGAATTTCCTGGAGACCGTGTAGTTTATGCGGAATTGCTCCAACGGCAGAGATTGTACAACCCTCCTGCTCAGATGGATCTTCAAACAATCGATTTGCCGTGGTCTACTCCATTCGCCGACAAGGATTTCATCGATTTTGCTCTTCGTCTACCGTGGGGAGAGCGGCTTCATAAAGAAGCATATATTGGAATGCTGTGCAAACATTTTCCTGAACTAGCCCGGATTCCCAGATCAGGTGATGGGCTGCCTTTGCGGCCTTCACGGCTTCATTCATCGCTTCATTGGCGTTGGGTCCTTTTTCAGCGAAACACACTTCCTAAGCTGACGGGCGGTTTGCTGGGTGGACATAACTACGGCGCGTTTGTGCATTGTTCCGATTGGTTCCGGAAATCGAGCGCCCAGCTCATTCGAAGCAAATTAATAAACAATCCCATTTTGGAAGATAAGTTCAAGATGAATGAGCTGAATCAGCTTGTAGAGTCATTTTTAAATGACACAGCTGGTCGAGATCTTATGGAATGTATCGCCGCCTTGATGAGTTACGTTCTATTTCGGGAGCGGCTTTTGAAACTTCCCAAACATTCGATCGTAAATAAAAAAGAGGCTGTGAATACATGAACGTTTTGGTTGTAAAACATTATCCTGAAAATCAGCATGAACTGCTTCCTCAAGTGGTCGAGGAGCTTAAAAAATTAAACGGGGGTCACCGGTACCGCTTGGTGTATGACGTAAAACCCCAGCTCAAACATCAGTTGTGGAGTTTTGGTCAACCGACACGGGTTGTTTCATTTTACCAGTTAAGAGAGTTTAAGCCGGCTTGGGCAAAGATTTGGACGCAGGGATTGTTGACGAAAACTCAGGAATATCAAATTTTAGATCGTGCCGGTGTTGCGGTTCCCAGATGGACAAAAATGACCGAAGATCACAAACCTGATCTTTCAACTTTTTCGGATTATGTTGTGACCAAACCGGATTGGGGATGCTGCGGTGCTTTGGTCCGCGTCGTGGCAAAAGGCCGCGTGAAATGGGAAAAGCCGGTTGTTGATAAAACAGGTTACGACATCAGCGATGACTGGGTGATTCAAGAGTTTATTCATACAGGTCCTTTTCCCATTAGTTACCGGATCGGGACTGTATTTGGAGAACCTGTTTACGCCTGGCGTACAGTAGCGAGTCAAACCAGGAAACCTTTTAACGACAGCAGTAAACGGGATTCTCAATTTTTTGACGGGCGAACGATCGTTTCTTCAAGTAGAGGTTGTACGTTTGACCTGGATGTCCCTGAAGATGTTTTGGAATTTGCACGGAAAGTACATAGCGCGTTTCCGAATATTCCTTTGCTCGGAACGGATGTTCTCCGCGATTTCAATACAGGTAAGCTGTACGCGATTGATTTCAATAGTGTTGGGAATGTGTTTCATCTTACATCAGAAACAGGAAAGAAGATCATGAGCGATTTTAATTTAGATCTTTTTGCGCAATTTGGGGGCGCGAAGGCAATTGCACGGGGAATATTTAACCGTGTCAATCAGACGGCGCCTGAAATGAAAAATAAAGAATTATGTGAGGTTGTCAATTCATGATGAATGTACTTTTAGTTACCGATTGGAACGACAAATTTAAATTCAACGAAGTTGCCCGCAATCTCAGAAAAATGGGGTTCCGCGCCAGGATTGTGCATGATGTGGAGCCGACGGCGAAGCACCGGCTTTGGACCCTGGGAATGCCGACTAAAATCATTTCCATGTCTCCGCTGACAAAGTTCACGCCAAAATGGGCTGAAATTTGGCAGCAGCAAAATATTGATAAGACTGATGAATACCGGCTTCTCGGCAACGCGGGAATACCAGTACCTAAATGGGTTCCGGTTTATGAAGGCAAAACGCCTGATTTGACCGGATTTCCTGAGTATGTTGTCGTGAAACCTTCTTTGGGATGGAAAGGCGCGTTTGTCAGAATTATGCGTCGCGATAAAGTATGTTACCGTGCAATTTCCACCGAGCTAATGGACGGCATTGTGAGTCCAAGCTTGGTTGCTCAGGAGTACATTCATACGGGTGCGTGGCCAATTAACTATCGCGTCGGAACCGTATTTGGCGAACCCACTCATATGTTTCGGTCCACGGCTGACGCAAACCGGTTGCCGTTTTACGGAGACAAGTTTGATGCCGGTTTTTTTGCCGGTAGATCTGTGGTTGCTTCGGCGCAAGGATGTGTGCGTGACGGAGAAGTTCCGCAAGATGTCGTTGATTTAGCGTGCGAAGCACATCTGAAAGCATTTCCTGATTTTCCTCTTCTCGGCGTTGATATTATCCGGGACTTTCAGACCCAAAAATTATATGTGGTGGAAGTAAACGCATTTGGCCGCACTTATATGACCGCTAGGGATTCTAAGCATCATATTGAGACATTTGGATTCGACCTCAATGAACAATTCGGAGGAATTAAAGCCGTCACACGTGGAATTTATAACCGATTGATGCGTGAAGGTTCTGGCGTAAAAAGTGCCAATTTTAATGAAGGGAACTTAACATCATGTGCGGCATCGTAGGATATTGGAACCGGGACGGACAGCAGCCTGCCAGTCCTGAAATTTTGGAACAAATGGTTCAAAAAATCCGTTACCGGGGTCCGGATGATAAAGGAATCTGGACGCACGGACCGGTTGGATTCGGCCATTGCCGGCTTAGTATTTTGGATCTCAGTCAAAATGCTCATCAGCCGTTTCTGACTGCCGATGGCCAAGGCGTTCTTTCTTATAACGGTGAAGTCTACAATTTTAGGGAGTTACGCAAAGATCTTGAGCGGGAAGGCGTACAGTTTAAAAGCACCTCAGATACCGAAGTTGTTTTGTATTCGTTGCATCAATGGGGCCCTGAGCGGGCAGTAAAGTTGTTTAATGGTATGTTTGCATTTTCTTATTATGATTTAAGAACACGGACCATGTGGTTGGGCCGCGACCGCATGGGCATTAAGCCTCTCTATTGTGCGAATATCGGCAGAACGATTGTTTTTGGATCTGAAATCAAAGCTCTTTTTGCGCACCCATCCGTTCCGTGCAAACCGGATATGCATGCGTTGACGACGCAACTCATTTATCAGCGTCTGGACGGCGCCTGGACTCCGTTTGAAAAAGTTGAATCCGTTTTGCCGGGAACGCTCTTGAAAATTACTTCTACATCCAATGAAACGATCACGTATTTTGATATTTTGCGCGATGTAAATGTGGACCGGATCATAAAAAACAACGATGTGGATTTTGATTCATTTCTCTCCGAATTTAACGAGCTTTTTGCCTCCAGCGTGAAGATGCATTTGATCAGCGATGCGCCCTTGGCAACATTGGCCAGCGGAGGGTTGGATTCATCGCACATGACCGCTGTCGCAAAGCAATTCAAAAGAGACATTGTGGCGTATGTGGCGGATGTCGAAGGCGTTCAAATCAAAGAAGCCATTAAAGCAAAACAAGTTTGCGATCATGTCGGAATTGAGCTGCGGCCCGTTAAAATTGATACTGAGAAATATTTGCGCACTTGGCCCGCGGTCGTTTATCAAAATGACCAGCCCAATTATTTTGCCCAAAACGTTGCCTTTACGGCATTGGCGGAAGCTGCGCGCAAGGACGGCTTCAAAGTTCTGCTTTGCGGTGAAGGTTCTGATGAATTGTTCGGTGGCTATGCATGGCACGTCGACGCTTACCGGATGTGGCGCGCCCGCAGACTCCATTCCAATTTTATTCCCAATGTCGCACCGCTGCGGTTTGTCAGCCGGTTTTTAAATAAATTGGCGCCCCTTAATTTTGAGGAGCTTTCTATAAAACCGTTCGAACATTTATCTAAAGCTCCTTCAATCCTCATGAATGATGCGCTGGCTTACTTTACTTTAGACGGCGGTATCAGAGCCACGAGGGAAGAAGCATTATTCCGCAAGCTGGCAAAAATTGAACCGATCGAAGAACGCGCATTTTTGGCCCGCGCGTTTGAAGATTGTTATTCTCATCTGCGTACCAGCATGGGTTGCAACGACAAGATGGGAATGTTGCAGTCAGTAGAAGTCCGGGTCCCATTCTTGGAAAATAAGCTAATTGATTTTGGGCTTCATTTGCCTTGCAGCGCTAAATACAAAAAAGGAATCACAAAGTACCTTGTTAAAAAAGCAGCGGAAAAGACAATTCCTTACGACATCATTCATTCGAGAAAAATTGGATTCGGCATTTCCAATCACGTTTGGCGGAATACGAAAGAGTTTTTAAAAGACGGTGTACTTCCTGAATTATTTAAGTGGACCCCGTCTGATATGGAGCGGATCGGCAAGGTTGCTTTTAGTGATCATTTAATGCCATTTCATCTCTTAAGCACGGAATTATGGGCCCGGATTTATTTCCGGAATGAATCTCCAGAAGCGTTAGGTGAAGAGCTGTATGCGATCGGCGGGAAAAATGGAAAAAATTCTTAAATCACTTAAGAATTACGGTCTGACAAACACGATCTTGCGCATTTTACATCGTTTGCGCGTGATATCTGCGCTTCATTCTTTTGAGATTACATTCAAAGACCTTGAAGAACTTCAAAATGACCGACTCAATCAACCTTCCGAAAATTTGAAATTAATGATTCGAGAAATCCAAGAATACGAATTAACCAGGTTGAAATTTGCTCCCGGGATGTTTGCGATTGAAACAATTAAGATGCATTTCTCAAAAGGGATGAGATTTTTTGCGGCTTTTTTGGGGGATGAAATCGTTGCTGTTAATGGAGCGCACCTGACTTGCGCAGATTTAATTTATGTAGGATTGCCGAATATCGGTTTGCCGGCAAAAGTTGCATATCTTAATTGTGCGCAAACCGCACCGGCATATCGCAATTTGTTTATTGGGAGCCAATTGCGTCATTTTAGGTTAGCTCTTCTGAAAAAAGAAGGGTTCGAGCAGGCGTTTGGCGTCGTATTTATCGAGAACAGAAAGGCCCTGCGCTGGAACTTACGAAATGGATCACAATATTGGGGAAGAATTTCATACATCAAGCTTGGCAATAAAAAATTCTGGCTGAAGCGTTTAAGTCCTGTGGGCAAGCGTTATGCTTATATTTTAAACGGTGCCAAAACCGAAGAGAAACAAGAACTGCTGGAGAAAATTTCATGAATACTAGAAATTTTGCGATTACATATTCTCAATTAATGTCTCAAGCGATTGCGCGCGGAAAATCCGAGCAGGACTTGGTTTGTTTGCGCAAAGCGTATGAAACGGCAGAATCTTTATTTGACGGACTTTACCGCGGACAGCATGCGCCTTTTATTTGTCATGCGGTCCGGACAGCGAGCATTTTATTGGCCGAGGAAGCTTTGATCGAAGTTGTTGCGGCGGGTCTGCTTCACGCTGCTTATACAGTTGGCTGTTTTAGCGATTTTTATCACGGTAAAGCAACAGATGCGCATCGGCAGGAGATCAATCAGGCGGTTGGCGAGGAAACAGAACTTCTTATTTTCGATTACGACCGATGCGCTTGGTACGAGAAGGAATGTATCCAGGATCATATGGATCACATCGCAGGTTACACCGAGCATCAAAAGAATTTGATTCTGATGCGGTTGGCAAATGAACTGGAAGACTATTTGGACTTGGGCATGGCCTATCGGGGCGATTTTCCTTTTCGAAAGAAAATCGAAGACTATGGGGATAAAGCCATAGAACTTGCCCATTTTTTGGGACATTGGCAACTGGCGAGTGAATTGGGACAAGTATTTGATGCTCATTTGAAGGCAAAATTACCGGATGTAGCCGTAACGAATCAAAAAAGCTCTTATCAGCTTCCGGCGCTTAAATGGCTCAAAAAAAGCTATTTAGAAAAATTACAAATTAAGGGAAAGCAGTTTATAAAAAATTTAGGACGGCAAAAAGAAGCCCGTGTTCAGGAGCTTGTGTAATGGAAAAAATTGATTTTTTCGGAGACAAGATCTTCTATGAACTCGATCTTGAACATGATGCAGAATTGATCCAAGCGGCTGAAGCTTGCATTTCTGCACATCAAATTGAAAAAGATGATGTCATGAACCATTTCCGCAATGATCCGGAGGCAAAGGAAAAGGTTTCGGAGGCCGCATTGAATTCAATTCTGAGTTCCGGCAGCGACATCAACGGCATTGTTTCTGCGCCTGAGATTTCAAATTGTTTATCATTCAATATTGATACCGTTAAAAATTCCATAACAAAGGAATCGATCAAGACGCTTCGGGGCAAGCTGGACAAAGTAGTTGCGGCCAAATTGCGGAAACTGTTTAAAGTCAGCAGTCTGTTTTCGGTCAATAAGAGCGGCCATTTTTTGTATCCTCCGGGCGGATTCATGAGCTGGCATACGAATTCGAAAGCACCGGGCTGGCGGCTGTACATTAATTATGTGGAAGAGCCCGGGAAGTCATTTTTTAGATATCGAGATCCCGAGACGGGGAAGGTCAAAACGTCTTATGATAAGAAATGGAATTTCAGGCTGTTTAAAATTGATTCTCAAAAACCTTTTTGGCACACCGTTTATTCAGACACGAACCGTTATAGTTTCGGATTTCGAATTACGGTCGATTGGAGTCAGCCGGTTTATAAACGCGTCATGTACCGCGCTCAAAATTTGTTCTCATCCGTATTGAAAGGGAATTCATAAATGGCAACTTTAAAAAATAAAACAGTTTCTGGCTTTAAATGGCTGGTCCTCAATAACGTGCTTCAGAAATGTATTTCCATTGGCACGTTTGCGATTCTCGCCAGGAGATTAGAGCCTTCCGTTTTCGGGCTTTTTGCGATGGCCTTTGTGGCAATCGACGGCCTCAGCATTTTCAAAACGATTGGTTTGGACGGCGGCCTGATTCAGAAAAAAAACGCACCGGAGTCTGCGAGCGATACGGCCTTATTTTTAATCGAAGGAATGAGTATTTTCTTGTTTGTCATTTGCTTTACATTTGCGCCCTTTATCGCAAAATTTTTCAACAATCCCCAATTAGGTTCAATCGTCAGGGCGCTTGGCGTCGTTTTTATTCTCGGCGGATTGGCAAGAGTTCCATCGGCACTTTTAACGAAAAGCATGCGTTTCAGGCTGGTTTCGCTCATTGATTTAACGGGCTCTATCGTCAACTGCGTTTTTGCGGTCATTTTTTCTTTGATTTGGCAAAACGTTTGGAGTCTGGTGGGTGCTTACGTCATCAAGCAGACAATGATGACCATTATGGCCTGGTATTTTTCGGGATTTAGATTTAAATGGCGTTTTGATTTTAACGCTGCCCGAGAACTTTTTAAGTTCGGAAAATATTTGATGCTGCTAAGCGTCGTTTCTTATATCGGCGCCAACATCAATAACATTGTAATTGGAAAATTATTGAGCGTCACGATGGTGGGTTATTATTCACTTGCCAGCAATATCGGAAACATCATCAATACCCAGTTTACACACATTATTTCGCGCGTCATGTTTCCGGCTTATTCAGCGCTTCAGGATGATAAGAGTGATTTAAAGCGCGCCTACCTCAAGACGGTTAAATTTATTACCATTTTTTCCTTCCCGTTTTGCGTTGCGCTCATATCGCTTTCCAAAGAATTCGTTCTGACGCTTTACGGGCCTAAATGGATGACGATTATTCCGTTGATTCGATTGATGGGTTTTACGCAAATGTTAGCGCCTATCATGATCGAATGCGGTTCGCTTTACCGCGGATGCGGGAAGCCAAGTTACGACTTCCGGGTTAATTTGACTTATCTTTGCATTCAAATCCCGACGATGATTTTGTTGACCAGCCGTTTCGGTCTGACGGGAACGGTTGTTGCCGGCATGATTGCCGTTTTGACTATTTCTCCCATCAGTGTTTCTATCGCCCAAAAATTGGTTCACTTTAGTTGGCGTGAATTTTTCGGCCAGCTCATTCCGGCTGCTTTTTGTTCTCTTGTTATGTTTGGGGTGATCTTTGTGCTGAAGCAATTTTTCGAAGGATCTACTGCGTTTGCAACTTCGGGTTTCCATAATTTCATCCTGCTCGGATTCTTTTCATTAGTGGGCCTATTGTCTTATATCGGCGCCTTTTTTATGGTTGATCGATCTACAACTTTAGAAGTCAAGCGGATGATTTTCAATTTGAAAGGGGCTGCTTAGAATGGACCAGGAAATCCCCATCATTATGTGCGTGGATGTGGAGCCGGATGATTTTTTTCTGGACCGCTCAAAGCCGCTTCCTTGGAAGGGTTATGAGAAGTGTTATGAAATTTTTCCGGAGCTCAGGTCCATGTTAGAAGCCGGAACCGGTTCACCGGTTCATTTTAATTGGTTTTACCGCATGGATCCTCAGGTGGCTGAGACTTACGGCTCACCGGATTGGGTCATTCGCAATTACCCTCGTTTCATTG
>OBEQ012207700.1_pt1 | contig 25902 bp, 15 predicted proteins | sample 1670901 | NCBI WGS metagenome assembly OBEQ01 (sample SAMEA104232315, study PRJEB22302) | groundwater metagenome | biome: forest; feature: aquifer; material: groundwater | place: USA | collected 2011-08-07 | depth 5.4 m | reverse complement strand
TGCCGCCGGCGACGTAGCGAAACTCGTATGTGCCCTTGCGATACGGCGCCGCGAAGGTCACGATGCCAGCGGATTGGCCGCGCGTCGAGCGATAGGATACATATTGCAGTGCATCGCCGCCGACCATGTACAAGCCGATCCAATCGTTGATCGGCCGGCCCGGGGGCGCGGACCACGTGACCGTCAGCGATCCGCCCGGCTTGACCGTCGACGGGGACGCGCTGACGGCAAACGGCGCGTTCGGATCGCCCACGAGGACCGTGACCGATTTGCTGACACGGCTGCCGGTGCCCCCGCACGCCAATCCGTACGTTGTGGTCGACGTCGGGTGCACGGTCTCGGTGCCGCTCGCGGGCCGATCGCCCTGCCACCCGCCCGTTGCCTGGCATTGGGTCACGTTCACCGACGACCAGGTCAGCGTCACGGGCTGGCCCGCTTGGACGATCGGCGGTGCGGCCGTCAGCGTCACTGACGGATTCGTGATCGTGAGCAAATCGCTGACCGCCGCGGTGTTGTACTTATTGATCAGATAGCGCAGCTCGTAGGTGCCCTTCTGCCACGGCGCGCGGAACGTGAGTTGGCCTGACGACCGGCCTTTCGTGAGTTGATACGACACCCAACGCTCGTTGGGATCGCCGGCGTGGAACAGTCCGATCCAATCGGTCAGCGGCCGCTGCCCCGGCGCGGTCCACGTGACCGTGAACGTCGCGCCCGGCGAGACGCTGACCGCCGATGCCGACACCGTGTAATCGGCATGCACGCGCGTGGTGAACGTCAGGATGTCAGAGACTGTTAACGCGCCGCCGGCATCGGCGGAATTCACACGGTAGTGATACGTCGTCTGCGCCTGCAGCCCGCTGAGTGCGACCGAGTGGCTCGTGACGAGCTGCCCGTCGAGCGGTGTGGCGGTCCCGAGCGTGTCGTCCGTGCCGTATTGGACCTGGGACGTGGCGGGCCGGTCGGTCGTCCACGTGATCGTCGCGGCGGTCTCGCCGACGTTGATCGCCTGAATGTTGCTCAACACCGGATCGCCCAGCTGCTGCGCCTCGACGGTGATGACGATCGTCTTCGTGTCGCTCAATCCGCCCGGGTCCGTCGCGGTCAGCGTGATGAAGCGCGCCCCGGCGTCGTCGGCCGTCGGCATCCACTGCAAGGTCGCGGAGCCGTCGCCGTGGTCGACGAACGCGGCACCGGTCGGGACCGGATCGGCCGTCAAGACAATCGCGTCGCCGTCCGGATCGGTCGCGGTGATTGCCACCGTCACCGGCCGGCCGACCATCGTGGTCACGTTGCTCACATCGCCCAGGACCGGCGGCTGATTCGCCCCCGGCGTCGATGATTGCACCGTGATGATCGTCGTGTGGTTGGCGCTGAGGCCGCCGGAGTCCGTCGCGGTGAACGTGATCGACGACGTGCCGACCTGGCTCGCGATCGGCGTCCAGTCGAATGTTCCGCTGCCGTCGTGCGCGTCGGTCAATGTCGCGCCGTTGGGCAGCGACTCGGCCGACAGCGTGATGACATCGCCATCCGGGTCGGTCGCGTGGACGGTGAACCGCAACGGCCGGCCGACGATGGCGGTCTGGTCCGCCACGCTGTCCAGGACCGGCGCCTGATTGACCGCGCTGCCGGCGTCAAGATCCGCGAGGTACACGTCGATGTTCGCCTTGGTGATGTCACGCTCATGGTTGTTGCGGAAATCCATCCAAACGGCGCGGTGGCCGGAGACGGATGGGCGCGATTGTTCGCTGAATTCCGTCGTGACCCAATGGCCGGTCCCCGTCTTGAGATTGTACGCGTACACATCCCAGTCGCCGTGCTCGTCGCTCTCCCACACGACCCAGTCACCCGAGATGACCGGGTCGGCCTGGTTGCCCGCCTGTTGGACCAGTGGCCGTTCGACACCCTGTCGCAGGTCGTAGAAGACGATGTGCTGGCGATTGCCCTCGCCAACCACAGGCCAGACCACGCGCTCGCCGTCGATCGCGCCGGACGCGCCGGCGAGCGTCTTCGGTTCCGCCAGCAGCCGCCGAGTGTTCGTCGTCAAATCATAGACGTGCAGGCCGAGCGCATCCTCTCCGGTGCCGGTCGACTGCCCGGCCGAAAACGTGTTCCACACGATGGTCTGGCCGCTGATCTTCGGCGTCACCTGATGGCCGAGGCCCGTGGTCAGACGACGCTCGGTGTTCGTTCGCAAGTCATATAGATAGATGTCGGCATTGCCGTTCCGGTAGTCCTGCCAGACGACCAGGTCGCCGGAAATCTCGACGGTGATTGGGTCGGCATTCGGCGGCGTGATCTGCCGCTGCTGGCCGGTCGCAATGTTGTAGGCCTCGATGGAAAATTTCGATGCTCCCAATTGCAGCCAGACGACCCAGCGCTCGGACAGCCGTGGCTCGTACCCGGCCGTGGTCGTGATGCGGCGGGTGGTGTGGGTGTTCAGGTCGTAGAGCTCCACGCCGGTCTGATCCACGTAGACGATGCGGTCGCCGACGATGCACGGAATCGTCTCCCAGCTCGGGTCCGTAGTGATTTGCTGCACCGGTCCTTCACGCGCGACCCGCGTCAGCGCCTCGAATCGCGCCCCCATCGCCGTGCGCGCGGACAGCCGCAACTCATAGGCATCGATGGCCAGATTCTTCGTCGACCACGAGCCCAGCTGCCCGTTGTCGACCGGCTGCGAAACGGCGGCTCCGATCGGGGTCCACTCGACCTGGCCGAGCGGGCGATACCAGAGCTGGTAGTCGACGAACCCGGGTCCCTTGGCCGTGCCGCGGATGGAGACGGTGTTGCCCGTGGAGCTGAGAAGGCTCTTATCGACCGGGCTGGTCATCTGCGCCGTCAGCGGATGATCGATGGTCAGCGCGCGCGCCGCGTTGACTCGGCCGGCACCCGTCTGCGCGTCGAACCCCGGCGGCCCGAGATCATCCGCGCTCGCGCGCAAGATTTGGCGGACCTCTTCCGGCGACGTGCCCGGCCGATGCGCAAGAATCAGCGCCGCCACGCCCGCGACATGGGGTGCGGCCATGCTTGTTCCGCTCGCCCGGAAGTACGCGCCGCCGACGACCATCTGACCCGGGCGACAGCTGTACATGTCGGTCCCCGACGCCCGCAGCGACAGAATGCTGGGCACCGTCGGATCGTCGCAGCTTTTGCCGTTCTCTCCACCGGGTGCTGCGACGTCCAGCAGGCTGCCGTAGTTGGAAAAATCCGCTCGCTCATCCGCATGCGTCGTGGCGGCGACGACGATCGGCTTGGGCTGTAGCATATTTTGCGGGCTCGTGGACTCAACGTCGGCGTTGCTGTTGCCGGCCGCGAACACGACGACCACACCCTTCCCCATCGCGTCGCGAACGACGTCCTCAGCCAGCGGGTTGCTCGCGCACCCGCCCTCGCAACCCCAACTATTGTTGATGACCGTCGCACCATTCTGCACCGCGTAGCTGATCGCCGAGGCGAGCTCCGAGATCGGCGCCAGCCCCTGGTCATTTAGCCCCTTCACCGCCATGATCCGGGCGCGCGGCGCGACACCAACGACCCCGATCCCGTTGTTGCCCACCGCCGCGATGATGCCCGCGACGTGCGTCCCATGGCCGAGATGGTCTTGCGGATCGTTCGTCGCCGTCTTGGGGACTCGGCAGATGCCGAAAATGTCGTAGACCGCGCACGTGGTGAAATCCCAGCCGCGGATGTCGTCGACCAAGCCGTTGGGCTGCTCGCCGGGGCACGCGTCGTCATGGCCGTTGAAATCGCTCTGATCGACTTGGCCGTTATGGTTGAGGTCTTCGCAGGGGTTGATCCACATGTTGGCCGCCAAGTCCGGGTGCGTGTAGTCGACGCCGGTGTCGATGACCGCGACGATGACACCCTCGCCTTGCGTGACATCCCACGCTTCGGCGACGTGGAGCTTCTTCAACCCCCAGAGATCATCGAAGGCCTGGCCCCACGACCCGTGCGAGTTGTAGTAGGGGTCATTCGTGACGGCGGCGCGGGTCATGAGGTAGTCGGGCTGCGCGTAGGCGACGTCGGGCTGCGCGGCCAGTTGTGAGACCGCATCGGGGACGGTGATGCCGGGTGCCAGCACTGCGGTGTAAATGTTGGCGAGCGGCGCGACGCTGCCGGCGATCTGCGCGCGCAGTCGGGGAGCCGCGCGGACGCCGGCGGCGCCGATGAGCGGCAGCGGTCGCAGCTCGGTGATGATGCGGCTGATTGTCGACGACGGCTTCGCCGACGCCGTCACCGACGCGGCAGCTCTGGCCAGCGAACTCTTGAATCGGACGATGACGTGGTTGGCCGCGTAGGTTTGCGCGGTGGTGTGCGTGCGGTCCGTTGCCGCGCGCATGCCGCGGACCGTCGTGGGCGGCTGCGACGCCGCCTCGACACGAATGATGGAGGCGCACCAAAGAGTGAGGACCAATGCGGCGAATCGACGAGCGTGGACGCGAGGAACGATGCGAGGATGTACCATCACGTGACTATCGACCTGTTGCGAGCGGCCTGACCAGTTCGTTGAGCCGCTCGCGCAGAGCGGCCGGAATATGCGCCGCCATGGACGAGCGCAAGCGAGACTCGACACGAACCCGGATGGGCGACTGAGCAACCGCCAGCTCCGTATCCGACATGACGCCGGCGAATTGCGCGATCAGCAAGGCCGCCGTCAGTGTGCCGGTGAGACGGATCTGGCGCACGCTCATTGGACGGTAACAGCCTCGCTGGTCGCTACGGCATTATAGCCGCTATCGACGAGGTAGCGCACTTCATATGTGGCGCCGGGCTGGCTCGGCAGCGTCACTGTGGCCTTCCCGGATGCCTGCCCCTTGGTGTAGTGGAATGCGACGTAGCGGCTATTCGGGGACCCGACGCGGTACACGCCGATCCAGTCGCTGGCCGGCCGCCCGGGCGCCGCGGTCCACTGCACGCTGAGCGTGGTGCCCTGCGTGGCCGCGCGATCGATGCTGAGCACGAAACCGGCGGGGCTGCTCGGCGCGCTCGCGAGCGTGGCGGTCGCGGACGCTGAGACGGTTCCGCCGGGACCGACGCAGACGAGACTATAGGTTGACGCGCTGCTGACCTGGATCGACTCGCTGCCGCTGGTCGGCTTCGCGCCGCTCCATGCGCCGAGCGCCTTGCACGATGTCAGGTTCGTGCCGGTCCACGTGAGCCGAGTGCTCTGACCCGCGACAACGGCGCGGGGCGCGGCGTCGAGCGTGAGCGTCGGCACCTTGGTCTGGCCGGGCGGAGGCGATGGCGGCGACGGCGGGCTGGGCGGGGAGGGTGGGCTTGGCGGCGTGGGCGGCGTTGTCCCGGTACCGACCGACACCGCGTTGCTGCGCGCCGCGAGCTCCGTGTACGAGCCCTTCAGGAAATAGCGCCACTCGTAGGTGTCCGCTTGCGCAGGCATGGTGAACGTGAGAGTGCCGCTGCCCTGGCCGCGCGTCGGCGACTGGTATGAAATGTAGCGATGGTTGTCCGTTTCCTTCGAATGATATAAGCCGATCCAATCATTCGAAGGATGCGTCTGGGGCGCGGACCACGCCACCGAAATCTTCGCGCCCGTGGGCACCGAGGCCGGCGAGGCGCTGAGCGTGTACGCGCTGCCTCCACCGTCGGCGACAACCGTGATCTTGACGGTCTTCGAGCTCGACGCGCCGCTCGGATCCGTCGCGGTGAATGTGATCGACACGGGGCCGGTTTGCGCCGCGGTTGGCGTCCAGCTGAGCGTCGCCGTTCCGTTGCCCCCGGCCTTGAACGAGGCGCCCGCTGGCAGTGTCGAGCTGGTCAGCGTGATCTTGTCGCCATTTGGGTCCGTCGCGTGGATCGACAACTGCGAGAGCTGGCCCACCGTCGCCGTCTGGTCCGCGATGTCGTCGAATATCGGGGGTTGGTTGGCCGCACCGGCCGTGAGATCGGCGCTGTAGATGTCCCAATTCGATGTCGACGGCTTCCCATCGTTGCGCGTGTCCATCCACACCGCCCGGCCGGCGGCGACGATCCCGTAATCCTGGTTCGTGAACTCGGTGGTGATCCAACGGCCCTGCGACGTCACGACGTTGTACGCGTAGAGATCGGCGTTGCCGTGCCGGTAATCCGTCCACACGACCCAGTCGCCGCCGATCGCCGGTTCGATCTGGTCGCCGTCCGGCCCCGAGATGAGCCGCGATGTGCCCGCCTGCAAGTCGTACAACATGACATGCAAATGTTTGTCGGCGCCCTGGTTAATCCATACGACGCGGTTGCCGTCGATCTCGCCGGCGGAGTGGTAAAACGTGAAGAGCGGCATGAGCGACTCCGGGCCGGCGAGCTGTCGCAGAGTGCCTGTGTTGAGATCGTAAAGGTACAACCCCGCGTCTTCCCCGGGCCCCGTGGTGGCTCCTCCGAGCTGATTCCAAACAATGTAATGGCCGCTGATTTTCGGCGTCGCTTCGGCGCCTTCTGTCGCCGTCAGTCGTCGCTCGGTGTTCGTGCTCAGGTTGTACATGTAAATGTCCGTCTGGGTGGCGCCATTGGGGCGCCGGTTGCGCCAGTCCGCCCAGACCACGATGTCGCCCGACAATGCCGATTGGGAAACTTCTACTCCCGGCGGCGTAATCTGCCGTTGCTGGCCGGTCTGCCTGTCGTAGGCAATGATGCCGGGCGGATGCTCCCACACCACCCATCGCTCCGAAAATTTCGGCTCAATTTGACCCGTCTGAGGCGGGACGATCACATGATCATCGTTGTTGCGAAAGTCATAGAGGCGCAGACCGTTGATGGTCGCGTAGAGCATCTGGTCACCGAGCAAAAACGGGACCGTTTCCCATCCCGGCGCGTTCGTGATCTGTTTGACGGCGCCGTCGCGCGCAACGCGTACGAGGTCGTCGTAACGATCGCCCGACGTTGTGTTCGCCGTGAGCCGCAACTCGTAGGCCTCGACCTTGAGGTCCTTCACCGACCACGTGCCGAGCGCTCCCTGCTGGACCGGCTGCGTGACCGGCGCGCCGAGCAGAATCCACGTGTTATCGCCGATGGTGCGGTACGCGAGTTGGTAATCGCGGAACCCGGGGCCCGTCGCCGTGCCGGTGATCGTCAGCTGCGGGGCCGCCGAGGCCAGCAGCGTCGAGTCGGCGGGGCTCGCGATCTTCGCGGTTAGTAGGTTGCTGATCCCCAACGCGCGCGCGGCGTTCACGCGACCGGCGCCGGTGTTGGTGTCGAACCCGGGCGCGTCGATGTCGTCGGCGCTGGCGCGCAACGCCATCCGGACAGCATCCGGGGACATGCCGGGATTATGCGCAAGGATCAGCGCCGCCACGCCGGCGACGTGCGGCGAGGCCATGCTCGTGCCGCGAGCTCGATAGTAGTTGTTGCCGACAATCATGCGGCCCGCCATTTGCGGGCATGTCGGGCTGCCGGCGTACATGTCGGTGCCTTGCGCGCGCAGCGAGAGGATCGTGGGCGCCGTCATGTCGCAACTGCCTTGTGAGCTGTCGCCGCCGGGCGCGGACACGTCGATCAGCCGGCCGAAATTCGAGAAGTTCGCGCGGCGGTCGTCGTGCGTCGATGCCGCGACAATGATCGGCTTCGGGTTCGTCATGTTCTGCGGGCTCATCAGCGACATATCGGTATTGTTGTTGCCGGCCGCGAAGACGACCACGACACCCCTGCCGATCGCGTCGCGCACCGCGTCTTCCGCGACTTGGTTCCCCGGACACGCGCCGCTGCAGCCCCAGCTGTTGTTGATGACCTTTGCGCCGTTGTGCGCGGCATATGCAATGCCGGACGCGAGGTCCGCAATGGCCGCCGACCCCTGGTCATTGAGCGCCTTGACCGCCATGATTTTCGCGCGCGGCGCCACACCGACGACCCCGAGGCCGTTGTTGCCGATCGCCGCGATGGTACCGGCGACGTGCGTGCCGTGGCCCAGGCGATCCATCGGGTCGTTGCCGGGAGCCTTCGGCGTTTTGCAGTTGCCCGCATCGTCAAACATCGCGCAGGTGGTCAAGTCCCACCCGCGTACGTCGTCGATGAACCCATTACCGTCGTCGTCGATCCCGTTGCCCGGGATTTCGCGCGGGTTGCTCCACATGTTCGCGGCCAAGTCGGGGTGCGTGTAATCGACGCCGCAGTCGACGACCGCCACCACGACGCCCTCGCCTTGCGTCACGTCCCACGCTTCGGCGACGTGGAGCTTCTTCAACCCCCAGAGATCGTCGAACGTTTGGCCCCAGGAGCCGCGCGAGGCGTAGTAGGGGTCGCTGGGCACCATCGAGGCCTTGATCAAATAGTTCGGCTGCGCGTAGGTGACGTCGGACCGTGCGGACAGCTGCGAAACCGCGGACGGCACGTCGCTGCCGCTGGGTAGCTCCCCGACATAGATCTGCGACAATCCGTAGGGATCGCCGATTGCGGCGGCGGATGCGACCACGGCCTTGCCCGGGAGTTGCGTGGCTTGCGGGAATACCGGGCGGAGATTGACGATGTGGGTTTGCAGCGACGATTCCATGGCGCGAACGGCGAGTGTAGAGTTAAACTTGACGATCACTTGGTTCGGAGCGTATGCGGCGGACGCGATCGTCGACGACTGCTGCCCGCTCGACTTCGCGCGCAGGGCCGCGAGCGACGTCTTACGCTGTCCGGGCACCTCGGCGGCCATCGCGAGCTCCGCAAATGCCAGCAGCAAGCCGATCGTCAGCGCCTGCCGCCACCAGCGCGAGGCTGTCTCGATCAGGTCCTTGCGCTTCCCTCGGTCGCTACGCATGCGCGCGCTCATGGCGTCACGCTCACCGTCGCGGTGCCGCTGATGATGTCGGTCCCCGTCGAGCACGTCAGCGTGTAGGTGACATCGCCGGGCGCGATCGGTCGCACGGTGTCGCTACCTTGCGTCGGCAGCGTGAGCGGGGTCCAATCGCCGGTGCAGCTGATGACCCCCCTCGCCCGCCACTCGAGGATCACCGGCTTCCCGAACGCGATCGGATTCTCTCGCGCTCTGAAGATCGTGATCTCAGGCTGCGGCGCCGTGCCGACGAACGGCTGGTCCAGCGTGACGTCCGCGCCCGCGATCGAGGCCATCTGCAACGGCGGGCTGAAATCGTTGCCGGCCGTCGACATCGGCTCGACCTTGTACGAGCCGTCGTTCAGGCCGGTGAAGCGGAAGTTACCGGTCGCGTCGGTCGTGGTCGACGATGGGTAGAAGTTCGATTGGTTCACCAGGTTGACGGTGACGCCGGACAGGCCGGCTCCGGTGTCGCTGATGACGGTGCCTGAGAGGCTATGCGTCGCCGGTGGTCCGCCGCCGGGAGGCGGTGGGGTCGGGGCCGGTGTCGTGATCTCGACCGTCGCTGTGGCCTTGTACGTCTTGCCGTCGGTGCCGGTGCATGTCAGCGTGTAGACGAAGTCGCGGATCGCGCGGGCCGGGTATCCGCTGAGGCTTGGCGGCAGCGCCGAAGTCGGCGGCTGGCCGAACGCGCTGCGCCAGTTGCCGCGACATCCCGTGATGTTGCTCGTCGACCAGGAGAGTGAAATCAGCGTGCCCGGCAGCTCGACGCTCGACGGGTCGGCGCTGAACCAGTCGATGCTCGGCGCGTTGGGGTCCGTTGGCGGAGGCGGCGGGTTCACGACGCCGGAGACCGTCACAACGGCCGACTGCGTGGCGATGCCGCCTTGACCCTGACACGTCAATACGTACGTCGAGGTCTGCAACGGGCTGACGATTTCCTGATTCGTCAGCGCCTTGCCGCCGCTCCAATCCCCGGAGGCCGTGCACGTGTCCGCGTTCTGACTGTCCCAGATCAGCGTCGATGTCTGGCCCGTCGAAATCGTGTCGGGCTCCGCGTGGAAGTTGAGCGTTGGCTCGAGCGCGCCGGACACCACGAGCGTGACGGTCGCCGTGTTGACGCCGCCATCGCCAGTGCACGTCAATCGATAACTCTGCGTCGAGAGCGGCTGCACCGATTCGCCGCCCGAGGGATCTTTGATCCCGCCCCACCCGCCGCCCGCTTGGCAGCTGGTGGCATCCGTCGTCGACCAGAACAACGTCGCCTGCTCACCGCGCCGAATCGTCGGCGGGTCGACGGTGAAGCTGATGGTCGGCGGCGGCGTGGTCCCGGCAGGCGTGACGATCACCTGCACCAATTTGGTGATGATGCCACCCGGTCCACCACACGTCATGAAATACGTCGATGTCTTCGTGGGTGATAGGGTCTCCTGACTCGTCAGCGCTTTGGCGCCGCTCCAGTCACCGGACCCTGAGCATAGCCGCGTATTGCGACTCTCCCACGACAGGGTTGTCGACTGACCAAGCTGAATGGTCGATGGCTCGGCGCTGAGCGTCAGCTCGGGCGGCAGCGCCCCACTCACGGTGAGCGTCACGGTCTTGGTCGCCGACTTCCCGCCGGAATCGGTGCACGTCAAGCGGTACGTGGTCGTTGACCACGGTTGCGCGGGTTCGCTGCCGGAGGTCGCCTTAATCCCACCCCACGACCCGCCCGCCTGGCAGCTCGTGGCGTTGGTCGCCGACCAGATCAGCGTCGCCTGCTCGCCGAGGCGAATCGTCGGCGGCTCGACTCGGAAATCGATCGTCGGCCCTCCGGTCGATGGAGGTGGCGTCGGGCTCGGCGGCGGTGTCGTCGGCACGGCGGTCACGATGACCAGATTGCTGCGCGCCACAACCTCGTTGTATCCGCCGTTGAGCAAGATGCGGAATTCGTACGTGCCGGGCCGCGTCGGTGCGGTGATGGTAAAGTCGTCGGCGAGTTTCCGTGTCGCGAGGTTCTTGTTGAGATACTGCCATCGGCCATACACGCGATTGCCCGCGCTGATCTCGTAGATCGCGATCCAATCGTTGAGCTTCGTGGTGTCCGGCGCGCCCCAGCTTGCCACGAGACTCTTCCCCGCCACGACGGTCGATGGGTTCGCCACGATGGCCCATGCTCCGGGGCCCGGTTTCGGCAGAGGCGGTGGTGGTGACCCCGGCGGAGGCGGCGGGGGCGGCGGTGATGGCGGCGGAGGAGGCGGTGGTGTGCCTGTGCCGCCACCGATGGTAATCGGGTTGCTGCGCGCGGCCACATCGGTCGTGTCGCCGTTGAGCAAATAGCGGAACTCATAGGTGCCCGCCACGTCCGGCGCCGTCGTCGGGAACGTGCCGGTCGCGGCGCCGCCCGTAAAGGTCCAGCGACCGGGCTCGAACTGATCGTTCGGCGCGCCGACCCGTGCGAGCACGATCCAATCGTTGTCCGGTCTGCCCGACGGCGCGGTCCACGTCGCGGTCAGCGCTTGCCCTGCTGCGACACTCGATGGACTGCCCGTGACGCTGAACTGCGCGCCGCTGCCGCCAACCGTGACCACGGCCTGTTTGCTGTCGCTCGCGCCGCTGCTGTCGGAGCACGTCAGTATGTAGGTCGTCGTCGACGCCGGCTGCACCAGCTGGCTCCCCGATAATGGTTTGATGTCGCTCCATCCGCCGGAAGCCGTACACGTCGTGGCGCGCTGGCTGCTCCAGATGAGCGTCGAGGAGTCGCCCGGCTGAATCGACGCCGGGTTCGCCGACAATGTCACCGACGGCCCATTCCCGGTCGGCGGCGGAACGGTCCCGCTGCCGACAGTCATCGTCACGGTAGCTGTCACCGGACTGAAGCTCTGGCTCTCGTCCTGCACGGAGATGCGCAAAACGTATTGCCCCGCGACCGGGAACGTCGCGACCGCCAAGCCGATTGAGTCGTCGTCGAATGTCACCATGCCCGGGCCGGAGTCTTGCGACCACTTCACGATCCAGCAGCACGGCGGGTTGATGATCGGCTTCATCTGCGCCCGTCCGGGCGGCAGCGCGACCGACTGGTTGGCACCCGCGTCCACGCTCGGCCCGCTGCCGGTTGATGGAGGCGGCGGGGGCGGGGTCGCGCCGGTTACCGTGATGGTGATCGTCTCGGAAGCCGTGGCTCTCCCGTCGCTGACTTTGAACATCACCGAATAAGTACCGACTTGATCTCTCGCCGGCGTCCACGAAAAATGGGCGAGTGGCGTGGGGCTGAAGGACGATCCAGGGGGCTGGTTGATGACCGTGAATGTCAGCAGATCGCCGTCGGGGTCCGTTGCCGACACGTCGAACTGCAGCAGCTGGCCGGCCTTGACCGTCTTGTTGCCGATGGCCAACAACACCGGCGGACGGTTCACCTTCACGGCCTGCAACGCTCGCAGCGCGTTGATCCGGCCGATACCAATCGGTCGATCAGTCGAGATCGGATCGGCGGTGCTGCGGATCAGCTGCCGCACTTGTTCCGGTGAAATGCCGGGCTGCGCGCCGACGATCAGCGCCGCCAACCCGGCGACGTGCGGGCACGCCATCGATGTTCCGGCTAAGCTGGCGTATCCACCCGGCACGGTCGACACGATGCTGACGCCCGGGGCTGCGACATCCACCAGCGACCCGTAATTGGAAAAGCTCGCACGCCCATCGCCTCGATCGCTCGCGCCGACGACGATCGGCTTCGGGTTACGCATGTTCTGCGGGCTGCTGTTGATCACGTCGGCGTTCGAGTTGCCGGCGGCGAGAACCACCACGGCGCCGAAACCGTTCGCGGTCCGGACCGCGTCCTCGGCCAAGGGGTTGCTCGGGCACGCGTCGCAGCCCCAACTGTTGCTGATGACCTTGGCGCCGTTTTGCGCCGCGTAGATAATGCCGTTCGCGAGCCAGTCGTTCTGCCCGGTCCCGTTCAGGCCAAGGGCCTTGACCGCCATGATCTTGGCCTTGGGTGCTACGCCGATCACGCCTGTGCTGTTGTTACCGATCGCGGCGATCGTGCCGGCGACGTGCGTGCCGTGGCCGAAGTCGTCGTTGGGGTTGTTGGTCTTGTAGGCGAAATTCCAGCCCACCACGTCATCGATGTAACCGTTGTTATCATCGTCGATGCCGTTGTTCGGAATTTCTTTTGTATTGCGCCAGATGTTCGCCGCGAGGTCGGGGTGGTTGAGCGACACGCCCGTATCGACGACCGCCACGACCACGCCCTCGCCCTGCGCGATGTCCCATGCCGGCGCCATGTTCAGCTTGCTCGCCATCAAACCCCACAGGTCGCCGCGCGTGTAGTACGGGTCATTCGGCGTGAGGTCGGCGTGCATCACGTAGTTCGGCTGAGCATACTCCACGCCCGGCGTGGCGGCGTAGGCGTCGCAGGCCGCTTTGATCGTCATGCCCGCGGGCGGATCGAGGTCGAGCACGTAGACGTTGGTGAGGTCCGGCATCTTGTCGACGGACTGCATGCTTGAACCGGTCGTCTGGGCGGCTGCCTGCGCCCACCGGCGTTGCGCGGCGCGCGCCTCCTGGCCATGCAACTTGCACCGATGGATGAACGGGAAGGCTTCATGCGCTCGGGTTGCGTGCAAGCGGGCGTTCACATCATCGAGGCCCTTCCGATGGCTCGCGATGGACGCGGCGAACGCGCGATGCTCGGCGAGCAAGCAGTGCGCGCACTCGTCCAGGGCATCCGGCCCGGTGCTGGCGAACTTCACGATGCATTGGTTGGGGACCGCGGTCACCGCCGAGGCGGCATTCGCGCCGGAGGCGGGCTGGTTGACGGGGAGCTTCCGGACTATCTGCGGGAGATCGGTCGGCTCCGCCGCGAGGACGAACGAGGGAAGAATGAGGAAGGCGCCGGCCAAGCCGGCGAGTGCTTGCGTGGCACGCCTTCCCCATCCACAGGTCATGGTTAGTGTCCGGGCTGTCCGGGTTTCGCGTTGACGCTGACGCGATAGTTCGGCTGCGCGTAGACCACGTGCGGGTCAGCCGCGAACGATTTCACCGCAGGAGCGACGGCCTGTTTGCTCGGCAGGATCAGCTTGTACACGTTCGCCATGCCGGACGGATGACCGACCGGGATCGTCGGAAAGACGCGCTCCGCTTTCGCGATCACGTAGTTCGCGAACAAGTGGTCCAAGCTTTCGATGCCGGTCTGCAGCGACTTGCCGTTCACGGCGGCCTTTGCCACCGCCTCCGCCGCGTCGCCTTTGAATTTCACGATGAGCTCGCCTTCCATGTAGTTGGTCGACTCTGCACTCTTCGCCGGGGCCGGCTGCGACGGATGATCTTCGGCCTCCCCCCGCGATGACGAGCATCCCACCAAGATCGCGATCCCCATCCACAACAATGCCGCGTTTTTCGACGTTGACATCACCCCTCCGGAACCTCCGTCTGCACGCTCTCCGCCAATAAAAAACGGGCTGCCATGTTTCACCACGGCAGCCCGGCAATCCTGAGTCGCGACCCGCGCTCGCGGGTGGCGTTCCAGGACCCGTAGCTTTGCGCCCCCACATTACTGCCCCTCCCACGGACTACCAGTGGACGGGGTCCCGCTAACAGCGGGATGGGTTTACCTCCTGCCCTAAGCGGCAGGACCCTCGCAAGGGTGTTCGGGTTACTTATATTGTTTATCAATTATAAAGTTAACACCATAATAAGTACTGCTGTCAATTCGGAAAGCAAGAAAAATGAGGAAGCGGTTTCTTAAGGCAGGATCGCGGGGACGTAAAAGACCAAAATCGGGATCGCCAGCAGGGTCGTAAACAGCCATAACCCGTTCGCCAGGCGGCGGTCGACCCCGAAGAGCACGGGCAGCATCAACGGCGAAGTCGCCACCGGCATGCAGGTTTGCAACAGCACGACAAACCGCGTCAGCCCGGTGAGGTGCGCTGACCAGACGATCAGCCAACCGATCGCGGGCGTATAGAGGAATTTGATGGCGCTCATCGCCACGCAATGGCGCATGATGCCGCGCATGGGTTCGAGGCGAAGCTGCGAGCCGATGGCGATCAAATAGCAGGTGGTATCGAGCGGGATGAGCACGTGGCCGATCCATTCGAGCGAGGCCGGGCGTGGGATGTGCGCGGCACTCAGCAGCAAGCCGATGCACAACCCCGCCACCGGGTAGAGCCGCAGTTCGCTGTTGCCGCTGCGCGCCTGCTCGAGGCGATCGAGGGAGCCGAACCGCCGGGCGATCGTGAAGGCCACGACGTAGAAGCACGGGCTGAAGTACACGAGGTAGAGAGCGGCGAGCGCGTAGGCCGATTCACCGTAGAGCGCGAACGCGATCAGCGCGCCGAGGTAGCCGACGTTCGAGAACATCGCGCACGTCAGAAAGCTGCCCATTTCTGGACGACTCAAATGTGCGAGTCGGCCGTACAGCCACGCGGGCAAGCACGTCGAAAACAGCACGGCGCACCCGAGTGCCGGCAGCGCAAATGCCTGCCAGTTCGCTAAGTCGAACCGCCAAAACAAGAGCATGAGCACCGCCGGCGAGAGCACCTTGACGCCGAAGCGCAGCAGGCGGCCCGCGGATCGCTCGGTCAATACCCCGCGACGACCCAGCAGCCAGCCGATTGCGAGCGAGCCGACGAACAGGCTGATGGCGTATGCGAGACGAAGGATCATCGGGTTATGGGATGGGGCCACGACACACGGGCGATCGGCGTCGAACAACTCTGCACGGGTAAAATCCTCGTCTCGTTCTGTGGTCTACTTTGCGTCGTCCGAATCAATGCAGTAACCCTGATCTTGCCGGAACGTTCTGACGCATGCGCGCCGGCCGTCTGTCACGATCGTGACGGCGCCGACGTCGCGCGTCAGCACCACCCTGCCCGCCTCATCATGCAGGTCGCGAATCGTGACCGCGGCGGGCAATCGATGCAGCCATCCGACGCTCACGACCGCCAGCTTCGGCCGCACCTGGTGCAAGAGCGGCCGATCCCACCGCCCCAGTGCGCTGCCGTGGTGCGGGACTTTCAACACCGTCGACCACAGCCGGTCGCCCCACCCGAGCAACCACGGAACGCCGGCTTCCTCCAGATCGCCGGTGAGCAACGCGGTCGTGTCCCCGTCGCGCACCTGTAGGACGATCGAGTTCTCGTTCGCGCGCGGCGCGACACCCGGCACGAGCCCGCGCGGCGGATGAAGGACGATGATGTCAACTGCGCCGGGCTTTGTCAATCGCATCCCGGCCCAGACGATCTCTTCGCGCGCGCCCTGCGCGCGGGCCAACGCCAACACGCGCCGCCCTGTTGGCGTCGTCGAGAGCGAGCCGTTGGTAAACAGCTGCCGGATACGGACGGCTGCGAGGAGCGGGAGCGCGCCGCCGATGTGGTCTTCATCCGGATGCGTGAGCACGAGCGCGTCGAGCGTTCGCCAGCCGCGCTGCCGCAGATACGGCACGACGACCGAAGCACCCGCTTGCTCGCTGCCGGCGTCAACGAGCAGCCGCTGGTGCCGCGGCGCGCGGACCGCGAGACAATCTCCGTGGCCGACATCGAGCGCCGTCAGCTCCAGTGTGGCCGATTCGCGCGCATGCGCGATGACGCCGGCGGCGAGCCACCCGTCGATCCCCAGCAACCACGCGGCCACGATCGCGCCGAGGCTCAGTCGCAATCGGCGCCGCAGCAGCGAAAGGGCCACGAGCGTGTAGTAGCCGACCACGAGCGCCGCGGCCGGGCGCCCGACCGGCCACGCGCCGCCGAGCGCGTGGCATCCCTGCACCGCGGCGACGGTCAGTCGCAGCAGTGCCGCCAGCGCCGGCCCGAGCGCGACGAAGAGCGGCTGCCACGCGAGCCCGAGTGCCAAGACGACCGTGCCGACACCGACGAGCACGCTGACCAACGGCACGAGCACGAGGTTGGCGAGGATCGAAATCGGCGAGAGCAATTGGAAGTACCACGCCAGCACCGGCCACAGTCCGATCCACACCGCGATGGTCGCGCCGACGCTGCTAGCGAGAAATTTCGCCGCCCGCTCGGGCAGCCTCCTCAACATCCGCTCGAGCCACGGCGCGATCATCGAAAACAGCAGCAGGCTCGCGACAGCGCCGAACGACAATTGGAAACTCGGATCCATGAGCTGCTGCGGCTGCCACACGAGCAGCACGAGTGCCGACGCGGCGAGCGTGTTCGGCCAGCGGACGATTCGATCGAGCCACACGGCCGCGAGGACGACCCATGCCATGACGGTCGCGCGCTCGACGGGCGGCTGCATGCCCGTGATCGCGCAGTAGCCGAGCAGTGCGGCCGATGAGATCGTCACGCGCCCGCCCAGCGGCAGCCCCGCGAACCGCAACGCGAACTCCAGCAGGGCCGCGATCAGCCCGACGTTGAAGCCGCTGATGACGAGCAAGTGCACGGTGCCCGTCTCAACGAACGCGCGCTTGAGCGCGTCGTCGAGGTTTGCGCGCTGGCCCAGCAGCAGCGATTGCAGCAGCGCGGCACGCCGAGGATCGAAGCGCGCGTCGATGAGCGCGCCGCATCGCGCGCGCACGCGCCCCGCCCACCGCAGCAGCCGCCAGCCGCCGCCCGTCGAGAGCCGCACCACGCCGTCGATCGGCCCGACGATCAGCTGCCCGACGATCTGCTCGCGAGCAAGGCTCGCGCGCCAGTCGTATTGCCCCGGGTTGCCCGGCAAGGGGATCGCCGACAGCGCGCCTTCGAGCACGACGTCGTCGCCGTACGCGAGCGCCGGGTGCCGCTCGCCGCGCAACCGCACCCGCAGCTTGCCCGGCGCGCGGCGCCACGCGCCGCCGACGAGCAGCTCGCGGACATCGACGACGCCGATCGTGCGCGCCGACTCGGGGTCGTCAGGGTCGAAGAGCCTCGACGGGTCCGTCGCCATGACACCGTGCGCAACGACCGGGTGCGGCCGCTCGGGCACGAGCGACGCCAGCTCATCGGGTCGCAGCGCCGCCGCATCGAGCTGCCTCAGCGCGCCGACGCTCAGCCACACGAGCAGCGTCCCAACCGCGCGCGCCCGACGCGCGCCGACGTCGTCGTCGAGCCTCGACCTCGGCCACCACGCGAGCAGGCATCCGACGAGCGCAACAATCGCCGGCATCCACGCCCGCATCGACACCAACGACGCGAGCGCAATGCCGACGCCCAGCGCCGCCGCGGCGGGCACGAGCGGCGGCGCGCCCGTCGACGACGGCGCGGCGATTGCAGATGTAGCTGGCTGACGCACGAGACGGTCCCTTCAATCGACGTGCAGATCCGGGACCCGAAGGAGAGCGAGGAGAAAACGACGGTGCGCTACGGTGCGGGAGAATACGGCGGTGGTTCTTCGAAAAAGCGAGCCAACGCGTCACGATCCGCGGGTTCAATGCTGATGATCTGGATGCCGGCCGTGACGCGCGTGCCGGACCCGCGCGATGCGCCCGCCGGCGCGGGCTTGGGCAGTTCGCACCAGCGCACTTCGCCGATAAACCGCACGGGATCAGGTCGCCCCGGCAGCGTCAGCTCGATGTGCACCCGCGTGCCCGTTGGCAACGGCACAGCCAGATACAGGCAGATCCCGCCGCCGCTGACGTTGACGCTGATCCCTTCGCCGCGAAAACCGGGATCCAGCGACCGGTAGGCGATAGGCAGTTCCGCCTTGATGCGTTCAATCTGGCGGCGTTCACGCATCAATAGCGCCGGCTTCTGGAGTCATCGTTCCCCGAGGTGTCGCCGAAGCGAGAGCCGGACGGCCGGTAATCCACGTCGTTCGACGGCCGCGTGCCGAAGCCCGGCGAGTACGACGTCAACTCCTCAACGGCCGCTTGCTCGTAGCGCGTGAACGGGATCTCCTGAATGAAGCGCGAGGGCTGCAGCAACAGCCCGCTGCCGCCGCGCATGCCCATGTCGATGATCGGATGCACGAGGTAGAGCTCGTCCTTCGCGCGCGTCGCGGCCACGTAAAAAATCCGCCGTTCCTCTTCCTCGCCGTCGGTCTCGCGCAGCCCCATCGTCGACGGGAACTCGCCCTCGCACATGCGCAGCACGAAGACCGCGCGCCACTCGAGCCCCTTGGCCTGGTGCACGGAGCTGAGGATCAATTTTTCCAAATCACCCAACGGCCCGGCGGCCACGTCTTGCCCATACAACTCGCCGAGCAAGACCAGCTCGGAGAGCAAGCCTTGCAAGTTGCTATACGACCGCGCGAACACGGCGAGCTGCTCGATGTCCTCGGCCCGCGACGCCGCACCCTCGTACTTCGCCTTGAGATATTCCGTGTAGCTTGTCTCAAGGACCGCGTGCACCAAGATGCCCGGATGCTCGGCGTTCATATTGGTCCTCAGCATTTGCAAATCTTGCTGGAAGCGCTTGAAGAACGGCCTCGCCGCGGTCGTGAGCGTGTTCAGCACCGATTCGCCCTGCACCGCCTGCAGCGGGTCCGACGTCATGCTGATCGTATCCCACAACCGCGCCGCCGTCATGTTGCCGATGCGCGGAATCATCAGGAACAATCGCCGCCACGCGACCTCGTCGAGCGGGTTGTCGAGAATCTTCAGATACGCGACGACGTCCTTGACGTGCGCTTGCTCGAAGAACCGCACGCCCGAGCGAATCTCGTAGGGGATGTTCCGCCGCACCAGCTCCGCCTGCAAGATCGTCGAGTGCGCGTGCGCGCGATAGAGCACCGCCATGTCGTTGAGCGACATGCCCTCATCGCGCAGCTGCAAAATCCGCTGCGAGACGAACGCCGCCTCTTGGTACACGTCGTTGACCGGGACCACGACAGGCAGCGAGCCCGACTGGCGTGTTGCGCGCAGCGTCTTGCGGAACTGCCGCTGGTTGTGGTGGATGCTTTCGTTGGTGAACGCGAGGATTTCGGGGATCGAGCGGTAGATGATCTCGAGCTTGAAGATTTCGGTACCGGGATTCCGCTCGGGAAACTTCAGGATGTTGTCGTAGTTCGCCCCGCGGAACGCGTAGATGCTCTGACTGTCGTCGCCCACAACCATCAGGTTGCGGCCATTGTACGTCGCCAGCTGCTCGACGATCTCGGCCTGGATCGTGTTCGTGTCCTGATACTCGTCGACGAGGATCGCGCGGAACTGCTCGCCCAGCCGTTTGGCGATCTCCGGGTGGTCCTTGAGCAATTTGAGCCAGTAGCGCAGCAGGTCGTCGTAATCCATCGCGCTGGCCTTCCGCTTTTTCTGCGCGTAGAGCTGGTCGATGCGCACGATCTGCTCAGTCCACTCCACGAACTGCGGGTAGCGCTGCTCGATGACGGCCTCGATCGCCAGCTGCGTGTTGAACGAGAAGCTGATGATGCCCTGCAGGATCGACGGCGCCGGGAATCGTTTCTCTTCGACCTTCGCCTTGCTCTCGGTGATGCAGACTTTGATGAGGTCGCGCTGGTCTTCGTCGTCGAGGATCGAGAAGCTGTTCGAAAATCCGATGAGCTGCGCGTAGTGGCGCAAGATGCGGTTGCCGATCGAGTGGAACGTGCCGCCCCAGACTTTGCCCGCGTTGGTGCTGGTGAGGGATTCGACGCGGCTGAGCATCTCGCGCGCGGCTTTGTTGGTGAACGTCGCGAGCATGATCGCCGGGGCCGGGATGCCCTTCGACATCAGGTACGCGACGCGGTACGTGATCGTCCGCGTCTTGCCCGAGCCCGCACCCGCGATCACGAGCTTCGGTCCGTCGCCGCACGTCACGGCCAGGCGCTGTTGCTCGTTGACGTCGTGCTCGAGGTCGAGCCGGAAGGGTGCCCCCCCGTCGCTGTGCAGGACGAACGTCCGGGTCATACGCTCACCTATGGATGCAGCCGCGTTGATAGGCATTGAATGAAGGCGGAACCGGTGCGCACGCGCGCGGAGTCAATCATACCCGAAAGCCCACGCGCCTCCAACAGAGAAAATCGATCGCGCGGCGGATGCCGATCGTTCACGTCGTCGGCGGTGGTGGCGGCGGGAGCGAGCGGTCGGCCGCAGACCCGTCGGTCTGCGGCACTTCCTCGCCGGCGTGGATTGAGCCGGCTCGGTCGTTGTGGTGGTCGTCCTTCATCGCGTCGCGGAACGCGCGCACCGCTTCGCCGAGCGCCTTCGCGACCTCGGGCAGCTTGCGCGGGCCGATGACGATCAGCGCAATGAGAAAGATGACGAGGAGTTCCTGAAAGCCCAGATTGCCCATCGCTCGAAACCTCCTGCTTCAATTTCCCGGCTGTGCGTCGAACGCCACGTAGTCGGCCACGGCGTCGCGCGTCTTCGGCCCGATGCCCGGCACGGCCAGCAAATCGTCGGGCGAGCGAAACGCGCCATGCGCGGCGCGATACGCAACGATGTGCTGCGCGGTTGTCGGCCCGATTTGCGGCAGCTCCGCCAACTCCTCCGCCGTGGCGCGATTCACGTCGATGCGCCGCGACGCGCGGACCATCTGTTCCCACTGCGCGTACGGCGGCGTGGGCCCCGGCCCGGCCGCGAGCGGCTCGTGCCGCCGCTGCCACAGATGCGCCGCGACGAGCACGACGGCGATCGTGCCCAACACCGCCACCGTCGTGCGTTCGCGCTCGGAGAACCAGATCATTGGGTGGGCACCATCCGTTGCGATTGGCCCACACGATCCACGAAACGCCGCATCCCCTCCCTGATGGCCACACCAAAGGCTTCACGCTGCGCCTTCAAATAGTGTTGTGCAGACGGCGAACTCCAAAATTGCAGGTACGTCTCAAGCTGGTCGTTGGAAAACTGTCGGCACGCGAACAACAGCCGAATCCGGACGGTGTTGCGCAAGTCGTCCCGGTGCGATGACATCTCCCCAATCAACGCATCAGCCTGCCCCGATTCGGACGGCGGCGCGTTGGCCAACAACCCTTTCGTCATCATTCGCATTGATTCCATAATCCCGTCGGTGACGCCCATCGTTTCATCAAGCCGTTCCATCAATCCCGTTCTGATCGTGGTCGGCGGCTGCGTTTGCAGCTGCGACGCGAACACCCGCAAGGCCGCCGGATCCGGACTCTCTGAATCGGCCACGTGCTTGAATGATGCGGACTGTGGCGATCGATACCAAGCCGCGACCTGAGCGGCGTCAGCCGGTTGTAGCCGCTGTCGAAGCTCGCGTTCCTCGACCGCGACCAAACGGTCCGGTGAGAACGCGTACTGGGCTGCTTCGCGCAACATGGCCATGCGCTCAGGATGCCCCTCGTTCGGCAGGCGGTCCAGACGTTGCGACAACTGCGTGCCGAAGGACGCGAAGTCGCGGCGCAACCCTGCCGCCACAATGACATCCTCAATCGGATCGGCAGACTGCGACTGCGCGGCCGGCGCGGCACTGGTCGACGGCGGCTCGCTGCGCGCCGGCTCCTCCTCGAGCACCCGGCGCCACGCGGCGTGGCCTGCGTCGGGAGCATCGAGGAATGCGAGACAACCGCACAACAGCCATGCCGCGACAATGCGGCGCGTCATCCTCATCGCCTCAAATCCTCGCCTCTTTCATCTCGCGCAGCAGGCGCAGCACGTCGACGATCGCCCGCGACGGGATCGAATGGCCCACGCCCGACGCGACGACCAGCTCGACCTGGTAGCCGGCTTGCCGCAGCGCCGCCGCCCATCCGGCCGCCTTCGCCGCACTCGGCTCGTTGCCGCCGACGGCGATATAGAACCGCGGGCGACGTCCGGGCTGCGCGCGCTCGGGTGCCGGCAGCGTGCCCGGGTTGAGCAGCGCCGCCGCGCTGACGAGCGACGGGTAGCTCATGGCGAACCGATATGCGAACTCCGCACCCCACGAAAAGCCGCTCAGCAGCACGCGGTCGCGGTCGATCCGATAGTCCTGACTGACTTCCTCGACGATCTTCACCAGCGTCCGGTCGCTGCCGCCCTCGAACTCGTTGAACTTGCCGATGAAATTCGGCGCGACGAGCACGAACCCTTCGCGGTCGGCATATTGCTTCCACAGTTGGAACTCGCCGCGGCCGCTGGCCATGCGGCCGTGCACCGCGATGAGCAGCGGCCATCGATCGGGCTTCAGCGCGCTGTAGGCTTCCGGCACATAGAGGTAATACGTCTGCGACGGACGAAACCGCGCGTTCTGGAGCGTGGTGTCGATGGATGACCAACCGGCGGATGAGCGAGCGAGGATCAGCGATGCCGCCACGACCCAAGTCGGTAGACGTCGGCGCGCGCGAGCCATGGCGGATGCTACGGTTTGGCGCGCATCTGTCGGAACAGCTCGACGAGGTCCGTCGTCGTGTCAGCGGACACCGGCTGGCCCCAGCCGTTCGACGGATACACAGCCACCTGATACCCCGCATGCTCGAGGCGCTCTGGGAGGTCGAAGTCGACCGACTGGCCGGCGGTACTCGGCCCATCCGGCGCGCGGGTAGCACCCCTCGATGGCACCGTGCGCGACGGAAACAGAATCGCGCTGTGGGCGAACGTCGGGTAGCGGCGGACGAAATCGTAGACGAAGTAGCTGCCCCACGAGCAGCCGCTGAGAAACACTTTCTCGGGATGGACGCGGTAGTGGCGGCTGACTTCGCCGATCATCTGCATGATTTCCTGCGGCGTGCCCTCATCGAACAGCAAGTGGCCCGTGAGATTCGGACTCATCACGATGAACCCTTCGCGTTCAGCGTACAAGCGCCAGAAGTCGAAGTCGCCGACCCCGCTGCGAGCACCTCCGTGGATCGCGACCACGAGCGGCCACACATGGTCGGCCGTGTATTGCGAGGGTACATAGACATAATAGCTCACCGACGGGTCAAATTCCGCCTGATGCAGCAATGTCGCATCGGCGGCGAACGCGGTCGCGCGCCCGCAGATCAGCACGGCCGCGAGTGTCAGCGGCCCGCGCCATCGGCGCGCCAGACGATGTCTCGAATCCATTCCCTTCACCACACGTTGTACCAATAGATCCGCTGATCGCCGCGCTTCACCGCGAAGCCGCGCCCGAAGGCACCCGGCTCGCCGAGCGGCTGCGCCGAGAGGAAGAACCACCCGTTGCGCTCGAGGCCTTGCCAGCGGCCGACGTCGAGCGGCTGCAGCGAATCGAGCACCGCCGCTTGCGCCTGTGCCAGCGTGTCGATCGGCGCGTCAGCGACGACGACCGGTGCGGGCGGATGCATCAGCAGCTGATCCATCAGTTGATCGAACGGCCCCCAGATCAAATCGCCCTTGCGCAGCGCCGTCAGCGGCGGTGTCGCGCCGATACGCGTGCCCTTGCCGAGCTTCGCGACGTCGTACCACGCCTTGTCGAGCGGCTGCGTGCGCGTGCAGCGATCCGTTTCCAGCGATTTGCCCACGAGCCGCGCGAACACCACGTACTCGCGCCCGACCTGGAACTCGTACACGCAGTCACCGGTCGTGTGCACGCGCAGCGTCGGTTGCACGTCGCCCTTCCACGCCGTGCGCACGCGCAGCGTCGCCACTCCACCATCAGGATACGCGGAATCGAGCCCGCCAGCGTCGTTGATCGCTTCGCGCAACGGGCCCGCAACCTCGAACCGCTCGACCGTCGCGCGCACGATCACCGTCGCTTGCTCCACCTGCGGCTGCAGCGGCTCCGCCAACGCATCGCACGAGCACGGCGCGGCAGACGCCACCATCGGACTGCCAAGCACAAGTCCGAGTGTCACGCCGCGCAGCCAACCGCACCGAGCGTTATGGTTGTGCGCCAACTTTAGGTCTTTGGGTCTGCTGTTTGATTTCATCAAGAGTCGGATCGGCGTACTTCTGCAAATAGGCGGCCGACTCGGTAATCGCCGCTGCCCATGCGGAACGATCGACTTGAATAAACCACTTACCAATGTCAGAACTCAAGAATTGAAGATATCGATCGAGGTCCTCATCCGATGCCGAGCGAAATACAAAGAGAAAATAGGGCGACGCTTTGAAGGGCTGCCCTACTATGGATCCGGCATACTTGCGCGCAAACTCCGGTAGTCCATTCGAGTTTGGCTCTAGAGCTAGAATTCCTTTTTCCGTCACCTGTGCGCCCTTCTCCGCGAGATACGTCGCCATAGGATTCCACACTTCAACACTCCCAGAACGGACCAACGCTCTGACGAGGGCCACACGATTTTCCGGCGCAGGAGATTGTGCAATGCGGAGCAAAAAATCTCGAAACTCTGGTTCGTGTTCTGTGAGCGCATTCGCCTGCTGCAACGCTACCATCTTCTGAATCACTGGCTGCTGAAGTAACCCAACCAACGCCAACAGCTTTTGTTCGTCAAATTGCTGCTGATAAGCATGAACAATGGTGGCGTACATCCGATCTCCTCGAAATGCCTCATGCACAATCGGCCAGAGCTTTTTGAATGCGGGCGAATCACCCCCACCCTGCTTACGCATCGTGTCCAGTCGACCCGCATATGTCTTTTCAGAGTACGGTTGCAGGGCTTCTCGAATTCCGCCAAGCTCAAGGACGCGCTCGATTATGCCTTCCCGGCTCGCACGTTCATCCTCCGCCCATGGCTGCCGCGGAGCGACTAAACAACAAAACGCGAGCATTATCACACTTCGACACGGAGTTCTGCGCATCAACTTTTCTACCCGATGACGATGTTGACCAGTTTCTTCGGCACGACGATGAACTGGCGGATTGGCTTGGAGTCGAGGTGGCGCTTGACTTGCTCGTCGGCGAGGACGGTCGTCTTCAATTGGTCCTCGGCGATGTCGGCGGGCAGCGTGAGGCGCGCGCGGAGCTTGCCGTTGACTTGCACGATCCACGTGACCTCGGCTTGCTCGAGGGCTTTCGGGTCGTGCGTGGGCCACGGCTCGTGAGTGAGGCTGTCGGCGTGACCGAGTCGCTGCCACAGTTCCTCGCAGAGGTGTGGTGCAAATGGTGCCAGCAGCAGCAGAAATGTTTCGAGCGCGCGGCGCGGCGGCTGCGGCGCGTCGACGAGCTGGTTGAGCAAGACCATCAGCTGCGAGATCGCCGTGTTGAAGCGCAAACTTTCGACGTCATCCGTGATGCCCTTGATCGCGCGGTGCAGCGCCACGCGCAGCTCGCCTTGCGCGTCACCGTCGACGATGTTCGGATTCACGCGGCCGTCCTCGGTGAGTACGAGCCGCCATAGCCGCGATAGAAACCGATCGATACCTTCGATGCTGCGCGTGCTCCACGGCTTCACCGCCTCGAGCGGCCCCATGAACATCTCGTACATGCGAAACGCGTCGGCGCCGTGCAGCGCGATGACGTCGT